>Ga0115846_100068_pt1 | contig 43482 bp, 33 predicted proteins | sample InSIn5gowninarea_2_FD_83860 | JGI IMG/M metagenome (GOLD analysis project Ga0115846, IMG submission 83860) | reverse complement strand
TGATGCCATCTTGCCCACTTCCCTCACAAACTGGTCCGGTTGGTACAGCTTGTGCGGCAAGGCGGTGAATGCAAAGTCGAAGTAATCATCGATACTGCTCTTCTCTAGCCCGGGTGGCTTCGACAGGCTCTGCCATATCCGCGCCAGATCCTGCATGAGAGTATTCCGAAGGTTCTGAAGTGGTGTCGTGCCGAGGAAATCTCTAATCACAAAGTACAAAAGACTGCGCGATGTAGTCTTGCGGTCCTTGAGGAACAGTTGTAGGTTGACTTCGAACACTGTTTTGAGCAGTCCCATGTTCGCACCCTGGTATAGACCAACTTGATGTTCCCAAATGTTGACCATGAGAACCTCGCTCGTGGCCAGAGCGAACAGTGAGCTCTTCCGCTCGAAATCCTGGTCTTCGCCCCTTTCCCGCCCATCTGTCCCCTCTACATCCATGACTAAGATGTTGTCTGCCATTTTAGAAGAGGAGGATTTGTTCTTTGAAAGCCATATGCCTTTGGTCGTTTGGCGCCTTTCGGACTCGGACATGACACTGAACTCCGTGTTGAAAAGCGCGTTGAGCAGGGTAGATTTGCCGGTGGACTGCGAGCCGAAGACGGAAATGATGTGGTAATTGAAGCCCGCATGGGACACGTCGGCGTAGGAGAGATATTTCGAAAGGTCGGGACTGTCGTTGTGAGCAACACTGCGAGCATGGAGACCTTCCGAGAAGCGACTTACTTGAATTCTTTGTCCTCGTCGATGACCTGCACACCATGTTCGAAGTTGGCGCTGCCATTCTCGCCCACCGAGGCGAAGTGGCCGTTGACCGACATAGTCTCGGGCGCGGTCACAGAACGGTTTACGACTAGGCGCTTAGGATGAGAGTCTTTCGTGGCCTGTGTAGGCGGCGGAGTAAGTGTTGAAGCAGCCATGACGACTGCGTGATATCCTTGTAGGAAACGGGATGGTACCAGACCAGTCACCTGGCCACAATCAACAGGGCCGAATTCTTGGTGGGTGTGACCGCCGGCGTTGCTTGATTATTTAGGGGAAACATGGGGTACCACGGTTCGACCTGCCTTGATGTCAAATGGGCGGCTCGACTTGCCGTCCATGTCAACGTTGGTACATGCGAGACCTATTTCACATCATTCATTGCAAGAACGGAACCAAGAGTTCCATAGTTGCTTCTACGAAATAGACAGAAGCAGAGTCTGAGTATCTACCCAAGTAGGTAAACCTAGGTAGGCAGGCGTGGCAGAATTGCCGAGATCAGCCACAAGCATGCTCTGCTCACTATCTACTAAATGCTCCAATGGTATGATGATTGCAAGCTTGTCGACAAGGTCTTTGTAGTGAGTATGAGTAGCACCTTCGTTTTTGACATGACCTGTGGTCAATTTTTTCGATGTACAACAAGGTCCCGCCAACCATGAACCTGCGAGTGCAAAGACGGTGCCGAAAAAGAGGTACTGGTTTTTATATTTGGGGCCAGTCAATGCGAGTGTAGAGTTCATGCTGCGCATGGGCGGTTGTGCCGACAGGCGGTGCCTTCCGAACGAGAGGGTGCCCGATTTCTTCTTTGTTTTTGGTTGCCATTCTCTCACCAAAACCAAATCGTAGATGATATTGAGAGTCCTTGCAGTATTGTGTGGTCCTCAATCCTTACGTAGCTCGCCGGAAGTTGATGCAACACTCATTCGCAGCTCAGGCCTTGGTCAAGCGATCGCGAGTGGAGAACATGTGGTAGCTTCGTCCAATAGACCGTCACGTGATTGTCCTTTAATCGCAGGTTAATATATTTCATATGTCCCAGATATCCTCGACAACAAGGACGCGAATGCACTTTGGTCCAAAGTTCGAGCACTATAGGTTTTGGTCCTATACTTGCTAACAACTTTGGCCTCTGCTGGTTCGCCTGCTCGCCCCCCATACTACTGGGCTGGTGTGTCAATTGGCTTCTCATAGCAGGACATCTGATCTCTTTGAGAAGAAAAACCCATTCAATTAGGTTTTACGCCTTAATCATCTCCCTGTTGAGTACTTGTACTCCAAGGGAATGGTTAGGAAACGTTTTGCTCTTTTTATGGTTCACTTGGCGTACTAGATGGCCAGGAGACTGTCCATAAATAGTAATTCTTTAATACAGTAAGATCGCTTGACATAGTAGGATCACATGCTTTAGCGCTCTTTGCACTAGAAGTCAACAATTCAGTAGTTGTGTGTCACTGCGATCCTTCACCGGTACAAGATGGAAGACGTCGAGAAAGATACAAAACTCGCGATCGCTCTTGTCGCCGCTCTGCCAAGCTTTTATTTACGGGTTGCAAAAGTCTAAAAGTTGCAACTTTCCCGAGCTCTACGCGCGCACACCACGTAGATATTAAGAAAACAGCTAATATCTCAACCACTATAGTATAGAGTAGACTAGGTCTTAGGTATAAGATAATCGGATTTCTTAGGCGCATCTACCAATACTAGTCTTTCCTATCTTGTAGATCTATTAAATCGCTAAACGTAGGTTGTTCTTTAATCTCGAAAAGATAGAAATTACCTCGTCATTTCATTTTAATTTCAAAGAGGTTACATAAAATAGAAGAAAACTTAGAATACTCGACAACGACAATGTATTTTTACTTTCAGTGAGCTAGAGGATAAGAAGGCTTGAAAGTTCTCTTATTATTAATTTAAAAAGCTAGGTTTCATGCTCTTATTTAGGCTCTATTATGAATTTTGCTATTCTTGCCAAGTTGCGCGCGCGCGCAGCTCGGGAGACCTGACACTTTTGGACTTTTGCAACGCACGATATACCGGCCCGCAACTCAAACCGAAGACTGTACTGTACCTACCTAGGTACCTAGGTATGTAGGTAACCAATTATTACTGTATGTAGTACGTATCTTACCTCTAGTTCCAGTCGTCGTTCCGAGAAACATGTCGTGCCTGGTCGGTCGTCTTCAGTTCATCAAGCACCGCTCTTCTTCTGAAACGTCCCCGCAGCATAGCTTGCAAGCTTTAGACGTTCTCGACTATCGAGAGCGCCGTTCGCGTGACAGACCGCACTCGATAATGCGGAAGGGATAATGCCGCTCCGTCTCAGGAAAACCGAACCTTACCATAATCCACTTGGTCGCATGCCTTCAGCACTCAACGATCAGAGACTTGCAGATTTCGTGTTAAAAGGATGAGGATCTCCGGATCAAATGCCTTGCCGCCAATTTTTGATCGACAAGCATGCTCCGGAGTGCTGTGAAAAAACATCGGAAAAACGAAAGTACTTTTTAAGCGGATTACACGACCTTCCCCATCTTCAGCATCGATCAAGAAGTTGATAGCTGAATAAGCTTAGTCAGTGTATTCCGGTTAAACACTGGCTTAGGGGACAGACAATCAAGCGATACGCTATGCATGTACTGAAGCACGAAGACAACAGCCTGGATCAGCGCTTCCCTGCTTCGCATCTTCCCAACTTCGGCGGACCATGTCAACTCAATTTAGCAAAGACGGACCGGAAACATGATCATTGAGTTAGCCAATCCAAGAGGCTTATACAATCAGTTGCAAATGGAGATTGTTGGATCAAGGCTTTCGGCCTTGAAGCAGTAAGCATTTTCCTGGCGGTTACACAGTCGTTCCGGATATTGTGCCTAGGAGCTTGGTAGACGGTATTCAGCGCGAAATTTAGTACAACGCTTTCCGAAACAGGAATTGTGAGCTGTTTGGAAAGTCCATCATGGGCCACGCATAACCAATTGTGGTTGAGAACGACAAAGGACTATACTATACTCTCGTGTGGGCACGTAATTCGACGTGATGGTCAACGGTGGTTATGCTACGCTACTCACTTACTTACCGTACAACCTGTGGATAAGTCTCCAGAGCACAAATTTGACCGGAGAAATGATATCGAAGACCGCCATCTGCAGCAAGAGAGAAGCCATACGGGCCCGTCTCGTCCGATATCCACCAATGTAACGGCCTCGTTTCGCCTACGATGGTAGGTGACAAGAGGTGTAGTACTACGAGTACGCCATCTCGAACCTTCGACCCGAGACGGCTTGTTCTTTCTCCGGCTCTACCTCACACTACAGTCACTGATCCCAATTGATTCACTAACCTTCCTATATTCGCTGCTTGCCAAGACCAGGAACTGTTCGCTGACCCAGACATTCAACTTGCTCCGTCACAACAACAACCATACGAGTATATATCTAACCACAAACTACCTCCTCCCCACCATGGCACGAAGTGGAAGGCATCCTCTGCACCAGGAGCGCAGTCAAAGGCCTTTCCACGCCCTATTCATGTGCATTGACTGGCAGCAAATTGACTTGACACCGCCTGCAAACCCTACCTGCGCTTATGTCCTCGGCGCTGTCAAGATGTACATAGAAAAGCTCACCGCAGACCACGTTGTACACCAAGACGCGTACGAACGTCAAGAGAAGAACCTACAGCAAGCCATGCGATGTCTCATACCAAGACAGTATTGGAGAGGCGCAGGCATGTCGAGAAATGCTTGCAACAAGAAATACAGCGATAGAAACGGCGGGGCTTTTGTTTTCAACGCTGCGACACTCTACATCAACCATCTCATCTGCAAAAAGAAACCGGCGGCTGTAGGAAAGGCACAATTGAGTCGAGACAGATGGGCAAAAGAAGAAGAGGTATGGCTGAACGGAAGTGAGGAGGATTCCGATGGAGAGAGATTCGAGCACAAGGAAGCGTCCAGCAACAGCAGCAGCCCAACAACCAGGACAGACGACTTACCGGCACAACCAAACAGCGAGCATCTAGTCGAACAGGCACTGAAGAAGATGGACCGTTGGATAGACAGACATTTGGAGGGTTCCTTGGAAGACACAGAGAACGTGGCCAAGTGTTTGGAATGGCCGGATATATGAGAATCGCTCAGAGGCACAGCAGGGAGGTTATGTGAGAGCTGAAGATAAGTCCACAGTTCCAGGAGTCAAGGCACTGCACATTGCAACGTTCTTAGAACTGTGAAGAAAGCTATACTCACGCTTTCCCGAACAGAAAAGACCACCACACGGCTCTCCTCGAAATACGTCTGCCGAAGGAATGACTCCTCCTCTATACCCTACTTTGCCACATCACACCGTGCCCTCTCCTACCTACCTCCCTTTTCACAACCTACAACCACCCACATCCCCCCCGTCCCCTCATCCACCCACCTCCCTACCTTCACCCCAGGCGCCATATACTTCACTCGCCCAAGCCCACCATTATAATGCGTCGACCCATCGGGACTACTATAGTAATAAAACTCCCATCACTTAAACACACCCAAATCACATCAGGCCATCAAGCCTACACTCCAAAAGATCCCCCCCCCGGTCCTTCCAACCACCCCCTTTGCAGCACGCATAAAACCCAAAACATACCCTATCCGAATAAATTGATACGAATTCTCCATTTCGTAGCGCCAGCACCCGTAATCGCGGGAGCAGTACTGATTAATTACCCCTAAACAACGATTAAAAAAAACCACACAGTCATGTTAGTTCTCTTCATGTTTGCTACAAACTGGTCCCATATGCTGCAAAGGATGCAATTCACGCTAGAGATAATAGGACAGAGATATCAATACCTGGCTGTTCGGTGCCGGAGCTCTTGTAGCTGTAGATTTCGGCGTTCGAGCCGGATGGGGAGGAGGAGGAGCCCTTGTCGGACATTTTTGGAAGATGTGGTTGGGGATTTTGTGTTGCGAGCAAGTTGTGGTAGTTTATCTGAGACCTTTGCTTTGAGTTTTTGCTCTCTTCAGAGATGACGAAGAGAAGAGCAGGTGGAAGATACGCAGGTGGCTGGTCAAAGCTGAAACTCAGTTGTTTGCTGGTAAATACCCAAGGAAAGAACCAGAGCCGGGTAGCTTTATTGAGATAATATTCTGACTAAGGTACGCACGCCCATGGTTCCGACAACAACAGAAACAATGGCGAGTTTGCTGATGCATAGACCATGAGCGATTATAATTAATGCTAAGCTACTGTAGACCCATTTTCACGTGACCAGTGACCTTGATGCTGTTGATACAATACTTCCATGCCCATGTGCCCCTGTTGTAATGCAATGCTGATGCTGAAAGTGCACGAATACTGATACCGGCGTGCGGTGCTGCACTGAGGCGAACTGCCCGAGGTCGGCAGTTTAGTCCCGCAATTCCCGAATCGCCCGAGTCCGTTGTATGTAGCTGCCCTTAGATGGCAACCGGCATCAGGTCAACGATGGAACATGAGGAGGAAAGTCGACCATAGTTTTCGCCGTTGAGAATGAATAGCTGAGGCACACCTATTCATAGAGTCAGCCACCGTGGGGCAGATAAAACTGTGTCCGGCGAAAACTTACCATGCCACCAATCACAGGCCAGCCAACCGTTACTTGTCTCATTGATTTGCAGACCGGTAGTGTTGAAGAAGAAGCCAACCCCTTGCGAAACTGGTTCGGCAGCACTGATCGTGACAAGATTCCATTGCTGGTAAGGACCCTCGTAGATTTGCATGGGCCATGAAGGACCCTCGTTGTCCGGGTAAGTGAAGAGCTGCTCGGTTCCATTCAGATAACTTTGCATGGCGTCAGATATGTTAGGTGAGAGGCCTGCATCTCCGAGACCGGCCCCGGTGTGGTGAGAGTAAACGTAGAGGCCGTCCTTGTTTGTACCACAATCACCGGCGGCATCGACGACTCGCGTCTGCAGGTAGTACAGATCGTTGGGAGTGGATTGACGGGGTGACAGGAAGGGGAAGGCCGATGATAAACCGCAAAGGGTGATGCAAGTTGTCGCAAGTGTGGTAGAGAACTTCATGCTGACGGTGTACTCGTGACGAAGAAGGTATGCAGAATGGTGTCTGAACGAGCTGTGTATGATTGCCGATGTACTGAAAGAGGCTGGTTGCTTAGTGGATGGATGGAGGGATGGACTGAAACGATCGAGGATGAAGCCTTTTTTGTATGCAAAGATGTAGCTGGAGTTGAGGTGGCAGGAATGGAAGCTTCCTTGAACAGTCGATCTTACCCTTTGCTGGCGGCTCAAGTCTACAATGTATGTGGAAAGATGGCAGGCACGACAACCAGTATTGATTGAAGGTTCGGCAAGGCAGTGACGGTGAGAAGGGTGTACCTACTTTCCACTCTTGTACCGCCAGCAAGACTACGGGTGCTGTACGGGTGGCGGCAGGATTGTCGTCACATGAACTGCAATACGCGAAAAAAGAGGGGATTAGAGACATGGTTATGCCTGATTGGTGATCGTGGATTTGAGAAGCGTGGCGGTGTCGGTGACGCGCATAAAGCTATCAGAGAAGTACCTAACCTTAGGTATGGCCCAAGCTTGCTGACACGGTGAGCTATAGTGGATCAGCTCAGGGTAGCTAGTGGATAACAGAGTGGAGGGAAAGGTGTCTCGCGTCTTCTCAGCCAGCCGCCGTACCCGACTGTCGTCCAGTACCTCTGCAAGTGCTCGTGTCCTACAGCCACTCCATATGGACTGAGATAGCACCTCGCTGCCGAAGGGTTGCGCGTGATAAACAGACTAGAACGATTGACGGGCTGTGCATGCTTGCTGCATTGCGTCTTTGATTGATGCGAGCCACGAAAGCCGGCCTTGCTGATCGACAGCGCCATCTCATCGCGCAGTTTGAGATCTGAAGCTAACCAAATCAAGGTGTAAATGCACGGTAAGATCCTACAAGATTATTTTCCGACCTGCATGGAATGTACGGTCTCCATTTCCGTACAGAAGGCTGGAGTTGAAAGCATATAAATCCAGTGGCAGGAGGCATTGAAGATCTCTATCCATTGACTTTACGATGACCCCACCTAGGTTACATGGGAAGGCATGCAACTATCGGGAATGTGCATATTTGAGATTTCGAGAGCACAGTATTTTCTATAAGCATGCAATGCCATAGTGGCTGGTCATGCCAAGTAACCTTCTAGGTTTTCAGGGATAAGCACCACAAACTCGCCAATGTGTATATGCTTACGCTATCTAGCACGGTGCCCATCTCGGATCATGAGCGGTCATCAGGAGCGAACTTGTCGGTCCAGAATGCACGGAAATGGTGCTTGCTTCCTGTGGCTTTAATTTCCTCGACCTCCTTGGGGGTCAAGTCAAAGGAGAAAATCCGCAGCATGTCACTCATTCTTTGTTCTTTCGAGCTGGTCGTGATTGGGACCACGCCTTGGTCGACACACCATCGCAACAGGATCTCGCCTGGGTTCACGGCGTATTTCCTGGCAAGAGCTTCAAGAACAGGATCCAACGGACCACCCTTAGCCTTGACAACCGGCACGAGGGGAGCATAAGCTGCCACCTTTATGTCTTTGGCCTTGTGGTATGCAAGCAAATCGCCATGCTGGAGGTATGGATGGAACTCAATCTGGGACTTGTTAGTCGGATGCCGCGTTGTCAGGATTGAGCCTCCAACGGCGCTGAGTGACATCGTGTGTAAAGGGGTCTAACCTGATTGATTACTGGGCGAACTTTGCAAGTTTCCAATGTAGCATCGAGATCCTCCTTGAAGTAGTTGCTCACACCAATCGATTTTGCCTTGCCAGTCGCAAGGACATCCTCCATGGCTGCCCAGGCCGTCTGAAGCGCCTTTTTGTCGCCTTTCGCGAAGAACGGCGCATGGATCAGATACAAGTCGACATAGTCTAGACCAAGCTTCTTCAGACTAGAATCAATAGCATTGGGAATGTCGCCGATGTTCACAATAACCTTTGTGGTGACGAACAGTTTATCACGAGACACTTTGCTTTGCTTGATAGCAGCTCCGAGCTCGGGCTCGGTGTTGTAAACTTCGGCCCCATCCAGGTGAGTGTACCCGACCTGGACAGCAGTCTTTGCCGCTTCTACCAGACTCTTGTCCAGAGATGAGCTGGCATCTGTTTTATACCAAGCTGTGCCAGTTCCATAACCAATCTGGCCGTGTTAGCTGCGTCCGACGCTCGAGATCGGCTGGTGATGATGTATTACCATGGGTATCTCATTGCCGTCAGAGAGCTTGAGCGAGGGTATTTTTAGGTCGAGTTTCGCCATATTTATCGAGTATTTCCGGATACGAGGTGAATTCCAAGCTGGAGTTCTATTCAAAACCTTCAACGAGTGACACGATCTTGTGGTCAAGACGATTCGATAGGACATGCGACGGGGATCGCTTGAGGTCTCTGTTGCGATAGATCTGTTGATTAAGCTCAGGTCGGGACAAGAGTCACAAGAAAGGAGCCGACCACTGGCAGCGTGGGGTCAACTCAACCATGACGTCGGCTTCTCCGCATTGGAAGTTGCCTGCAGGATTGCGAAAGTAATGCGACAATGGCGACTTAGGAGCCGCACTGCCAAACCCGCATGAGACCTCATTGCGAGGTTTTGTCACTTCGCGATGTATGAATGTGCGAGACTCCGCCCATGCCACAAACCGTTACAGAGAACACCGAGCCAAATTCTGTAACAACCACAGGAAACTGCTCCCAAGGAAGCGCACCAGACAATTCAACAACATCCTCCTCTTTGACCGCTCTTTACTGCGTCGTCCATCGTCAGATTGACAGTCTTCGCCGCTGTGCCCCCTTCCCGACCTCCACCTGTTCCATAGCCTTTGACGCCACTTCTTCTGTCGTTTAGATCATATCTGCCGGCTTCAATGTTCTGGTAAATTCTTTCGGCAACTTCCAAGAACGCTCTTTCGACGCCTTCCCCAGACTTTGCACTAGTCTCGACATATTTCATAACCCCTTCGCGTCTACACCAATCTTCTGCTTCTTCTTTCGTGACTGCGCGCTTTGTGCTGCCCTCGGTGTCTGCGCTTTGAGCTGCCAGATCTGATTTGTTTCCGACCAAGATGACTACAATACCCTCCTCCGCAATTTGTTTTAGGTCGTTGAGCCAAGCAGTGACTGACTCGAACGAGCTGCGACGTGTGAGATCGAAGACAAGGAGTGCACCAGACGCGCCTCTAAAATAGCTCCTAGTGATACTCTTGTAAGTCTCCTGCCCTGCCGTATCCCACAGAGACAATTTCATCTTTTTCTGTTGGGCATCGTTGGTGTCATTGGGTGCATTCGGGCTGCTCAGGCCTAACTGGGCATTCGCAGGGGGGCCGACGGGGACAATCCGCGATCCAAATTCAACGCCAATAGTCACATCGTGGGTGTTAGAGAAGCGTCCCTCGCAGAGTCGAACTGTTAAACTAGATTTGCCGGTCGCTGTTTGTTGTAAGATCAGCAAGATTTTTTAACCTCGCCCAAGTTTTCCAACCTACCTGAATCGCCAATGCATACCAGTTTCGCGATGTAGTTCCAAGGAAGCGGTGGGGGTGCTGTAGGCACTGGCATGAATGGGATCTTTCTGGTAACGTGCCTAGGAGCATGAGATGTATACTATCCCTAAGGAACACTCGCACGTTCTGGCCCAAGCACGAAGTATAGGGCTGTATAGGCAATACGGAATGAAGTATGGTTAGGAATGGGTCATGTAGGAATGATGGTGGATTCGTGGAACTGGACGTTTTCTGGAGTTGTTTGAAGTGTAATCATACACATCAGAGAGGACGGAAATGATGATGGAGTGCGCAAGTCGGCGTGATGAGCTCAAGGTGCATGCGCCACTGACAGCTCCACGAGCGGGTGCCTGGAACCAAGGCCGCACGCTTGTGTGGGCCGTCGAAGCTTGCGGATCATTCATTATTCGAGCAACCACCTGGCAGGCACCTGACCTGACCCAAGGGCCGGGGCCAGAGGCTGCCAGCGGCACCTTGGGACCCGCCAGCTGGCTGCATCAGGCTGCGCGAGTCTGACCTCTCGCATTCGTGCCCCGTGCGTCGGTGACTCGTGTGTTCAAGCCCGTTTGCATCACTCATCTCACGCCTCATCTATTGCACTCTACTTCGGTAGCCCATCTATACCTCTCAAATACCTACGTTCTCACCTAGTCTACCCCCACTGTATCGTGTGTCCAGCTTCTGGACGTGTGGGCTGAGGAGAAGCACAATCAGCGGTAGCCACGCCCGCAAGATTCTCGCTTAACACCTTATCTGCCTAATCTGACCGTGACTGGCAACGCTCTCAGATACTGCCTGCGGGCAGCATGTTTTCAGAGTGTACGTACTTTGTCTGTCCAAGCCATGGCCATTGTATGCTAATGATCCACAGATGCTTCAAGATTTCTTGCCCAGTCACAGTCGCGCATCAGTTTCGCTGCCCCAGAAGATCGACATCCCACCAGTGACAACAGTGCTCAGAGGCAGCGCTCTGGTGGTTGGAGATCAACCACGACATCTCGTCCATACGCCCAGCGTGGTGTGAATCCTTACCAGCCATCCTCCTCCCAGTTGTCTGGGTTCCCGTTTGCTTCTCGGCTCAATCCTCCTCCTCCGGCGCCGCTGTTCTACAGTGCTACTGACGAGTTTCGCGAAGAGAATGACGAAGAAGAGCACGAACGAGAGATCGCGGACTTCTACGCCCTACAAAGATCACGACGTCAGCTTGGCGGAAGTGACCTCAAAGAATCATCTGAAGCGGCGGACGAAAGCACCTCAAGCCTGGATGGAAGTGGTCAAGCAGGCGATCGAAGCAGGGCTTGGGGAAGAGGCGGCGGCATAAGAAGTTCCTGGCGAGGCGGCGTGACGAGCGGACGTGGCAGGGGTGCTGGAATGGAGGAAGTTGAAGAATCGCCAACGAGAAGGAGTCCCGAGACTGTGAGTGACTCAACAGGTCGTATGATGGACGTAGTGCTCGAGGATACTTCTCAGAGTGACGCCGACGACGAGCCACCAGGAGATTTGATGGAAGATCCTCCTTCCATACAGCACCTACGAAAACCTCGGCAGTCTATCTACGATTCCGCGTCTGACTCTCAGCATTGGCCATCCGATACTGGTCGAGAGCGTTTGCTCGAGCGTTCTGACTCACTTCCCAACGAGGTGGAGTCAGTTCCCGAGGTCTTTGCCCAGCCCGCGTCGTCGCCCCCTCGACATGATGCCTTTTGGGGACACATTTATCTTCTTGCCTTTGCCGCAATGTGGACAACGTGGTTCCTCGTCTTTCTTCACACGACGGCTCCAGCCAACAGACAGCCACTCGGCGACACGATCTACACGACTTTGCATGGATCATTCCACCTTCTCGCGACTTATACCCTTGTAGCGATTTTCGTTTCTCTTTTCTGGCTAGCGGCACTACGATCGTACGTTCGACACTTGGTCTATGGCATCCTAGTGGCTGTACCGGTTATCTTGGGTTCTTTCTCACTTTATCCTTTTGTCTCTAGCTACCGCGGCAATTGGCATGGGACCAGCGTACAAGACTATTTCATGCGATGGAGCTCCCTCGTCCCCGCGATATTGGCTACGTTGTGGCTATTAGCGGTCGTTCGGAGCCGCTTGGCCATGCAAAAGGCAATCTCGATCTTGGAATTTGCCACAAAGATCTTAGCAGCCAATCCTGCATTGCTGATTGTCGGGTTTGCTATATTGGGAAGCATCGTCGGCTTTACCTGGGTCTGGCTATCCATGTTTACAAGAGTCTTCCTTGGTGGCCACCTAATAACGCGGTCATCACTTGGCAAATTCGTCATTGATGCATCGACGTGGTGGTTTGGGGTGTATTTTATTGTGGTATATCTCTGGACTATCGGTATGCTCTTTGGCATGCAACGATCAATCACCTCGGCCACAGTGTCTCAATGGTATTTCCATCGCCTCGCTGTCCCTGCGCCGACATCACAGACCATTGTCAGGGCTGCTTTGAACCACTCGGCAACGACCTTGTTTGGTACAATCGCTTTGTCCACAGGATTGAGCTTGATGGTTCGCTTGCCGCTGCTCGTCCTTCCACGACGGCTGACGATGCTCTTGGGCATAGCCATGTACTCAGTCATACCGAGCCCGATCGTGACGCTAATCAATCCTTTGACTCTGACATACGCCGCCATCCATTCACAATCGCTGGCGGCCAGCTCTCGGGGTCTATCCCAGATGCAATTTCTGGCTCCAAATGATGCCACAACTTCTCTACATCCGAATACATTCAACAACCAAAGGAGCAGAGACGGGTGGACAGGGGACACATCACCGTTACTACCTTACCGTTTAGCGAAACTGCTGCTGCATGCTACGAGGTTCATCATGTCCTTGGCGCTTGGGTACGGTGGGTGGGTCTCGACTGCTCGCACACTCAAGCTGGCTGGCACGGGAGGAGTACGAGGCAGTGTTTATGCCTACATCGTTGGTCTCGTTGCCGGCGCCATTGGTTGGGGCATTCTTGGAGCAATGGAAGGAGTTTTGGCTTGCATTGTTGATGCAGCGGTAGTCTGCTGGAGCAGTGAAGTCGGCACCAGTGGGAGAGGAGAAGTCAGATACTGCAGAGAAGCAGGATACCTTTTCAGCGACGATAATACTCCGGCACACGGTAGAGTCGGGCTTGTTTAAAAGAAATGTACGAGCAGACTGATGATGACAGCGGGTATCGCGCCTCGTGCAGCAGCCATACGTAGCAGAAGGTCTTGTCCATACCCCCTATTGCCGTAAGTTGGAGGACGGTGGCAGCTGCTCAGAGATGCTTCGAGTTAGCTCTCCTTTTTCAGCTGCGCCAAGCACCAGTGGAGGCGGCGAACGACGTGCCATTTTCAGGGTCAAAGGCGCGCTAACGACGGTCTTCTGGGGCCCGCCCTCTCCGAACAACTTTCTTCTGGAGAATACAAGGAACACGTGTAACTTGTGCTTCTGTCAAGTGTCGCGTTGTGCTCCTGAGAGAGGGGAGATAGTTTCTGACAACTTTGAATTACTTCTTCTTGTCTTGTATTTCACTTGTCTTTACTTTTTCACTTCTCTTTACTCCATCAACTTCTTCACGCAGTCAGCTGCGGTCTATTCTACCCACCACAGTGGCCTCTTGACCTTACCCCTTCCTTTATTCTTTGGATACGACACACTCCTCATCATTCTTCCTTCTTTCTCGCACGCTCAACCACGATCGTGAGTCAGTCGAGTGCGACGTATAACTCTGTCGGAATGGCGGCGCCCAATGGTGTATACAGCACCGGTGCAGGCAAGGACGAGGCTGAGTTGCGGAGAAGAAATGTCTCGACCTACGAGAACGTCAACGACAAACAAGTCTACAAACTAGAAGCCGAGGACACAAAGAAGTTTCAAAAAGTATGAGCCTTCCACAATTTGCTAGATGCGATGTTGACCGCCGTGCAGACGCAATCGAGCTTCCTGCAGACCCTTGATGAATGGGAATTCGTGATCGCTCCGCTGGTCTTCACAGCATTCGCACTTTTCACACGACTATGGCGGATAGGCTTGTCACCAATCGTCACATGGGATGAGGCACAGTATGAAGCACGACTGTACACGTGTCAGTATTGTTGCTGACTGATTCTTTAGTTTCGGTAAATTCGGTTCACACTACCTGAAGCGCGAGTTCTACTTTGATGTCCATCCTCCTCTTGGCAAAATGCTTGTCGGTCTATCAGGCTACCTAGCAGGCTACAACGGGTCCTTCGAGTTCAAGTCTGGTGAGACGTACCCCGAAGATGTCAACTACACGTTCATGCGTGTCTTCAATGCACTGTTTGGCGCAGTCACCATACCTTTGGCATATTTCACCGCGCGGGAGATGAATTTCCGTCGTCCAGCTGTCTGGTTGGTCACTCTCATGGTCCTTTGCGAGAACTCGTATGCCACGATCTCGAGATTCATCCTACTTGATTCGATGCTGTTGTGCTTCACCTTCACGACCGTGTTGTGCTGGGCAAGATTTCACAGGCTGCAAGACCAGAGCTTTAGTGTCGAGTGGTTTGTATGGCTGTTTCTGAGCGGAATTAGCATTGGCTGCGTGTGCAGCGTCAAATGGGTCGGACTCTTCGCGACCGCTTTGGTCGGCTTGTACACCGCACAGGATCTATGGAACAAGTTTGGCGACCTTAGGCTGCCCAAGGTCGAGCTCGCATCGCACGTCGTGGTCAGAGTCTTCGGACTGATTGTCATACCCCTCCTGGTCTACATGTTCTCATTCTATCTCCACTTCCTGGTCCTCGAGAATTCCGGCCCTGGCGACGCTCAGATGTCTTCTCTCTTTCAGGCTAATCTCAGGGGAACTGAAGTTGGCAAAGACTCTCCGCTCGAGATCGCATATGGCTCGAAAGCCACCCTGAAGAACATGGGTTACGGCGGTGGTCTATTGCACTCCCATATCCAAACTTACCCGGAGGGCAGTGGCCAGCAACAGATTACATGTTACCACCACAAGGATGCCAACAACGACTGGTTCTTCTACCCTAACCGCAGCGAAGCCGAGTTTGACCCTGAAGCTCCGCTACGCTTCGTCAGCGATAAGAGCGTCATTCGTTTGATCCATGCTCAGACAGGGCGAAACTTGCACTCCCACAACGTCGCAGCTCCTGTTACCAAGGCCGACTACGAAGTTTCCTGCTACGGTAATGTCACTGTCGGAGATGAAAAGGACCACTGGCAGGTTGAGGTTGTCAGCGACGCAGCATCATCCGATCGATCAAAGATCCGAACTTTGACTACGGCATTTCGTCTGAAACACCCAGAGCTCGGCTGCTACCTCCGAGCAGGCAACGTTAATCTGCCTCAGTGGGGTTTCAAGCAAATCGAGACCACTTGTGTGAAGCAGAACAACCCCAAGGACGTTTATACACATTGGAATGTCGAATCCCACGTCAACGAGAGACGTAAGTGTGCCAATCAAGGACGGTTGAACATCGATGACTGACTTTTTAATAGTGCCTCCGGCTGATGCTAAGAGCTACCGCTCTCCATTCTTCAAAGATTTCATCCATTTGAATGTCGCCATGATGACCTCGAACAATGCCTTGGTACCTGACCCTGACAAGCAGGATGACCTAGCTTCGAAGTGGTGGCAATGGCCTATCTTGAATGTCGGCCTTCGAATGTGCTCGTGGGAGAACCACATCACCAAATACTTCCTGCTCGGCAACCCCATTGTCTACTGGGGGTCCACCGTCGCTCTTCCCGTTGCCGGTTTGCTTGTCCTGTGGTATGTCATCCGTTGGCAACGAGGCTACAACGAGTTGAAGCAGGTCGACATTGATCAAATCATGTACGCCGGCGTCTACCCGGCCATTGGTTGGTTCTTTCACTACTTGCCATTCGTGGCCATGGGCCGTGTCACCTATGTGCACCACTACTACCCTGCCCTTTACTTTGCGATCTTGGTAGCTGGCTTCTGCATTGACTGGACTACGCAGAAACTGAACAGCAAAGTTAGGTGGGGTGTATACTCGATCTTGTACGCTGCTGTCATTGGGTTGTTTGTCCTCTTCAGCCCCATTGTTTTTGGAATGGAGGGCGACAACCACCAGTATGAATACTTGAAATGGTTCGACCAATGGAGGATCTCTGACCCCTGAACCACTAGAGTTTGACCTTGCATCGAGCTCACGGTCAACGAGGCATTTATTAGTCATGAGGTTGCGGCTGGAGAGCCGCGAGGATAGCTAGGAACTGGTGGATCTCGGCGATATGGCACGATGATGGCGTTGTTATGTCCGCAGCTAACGAATGATGGGTCACTTTGTAGAAGAAATAATACACTAAAAGCTTTTCACCTCAGCTTTCTGGCATGTTGGGAATCGGCAGTTGCATTCCAGGCTTTCTGAATTGTGGCGAATACAAGTTCCGGCACGTTTCTGTTCCAATTTCACAGATGGCTTGGGTGTTGAAGGTGTCATGGCCCAGCCCGGCGCGACTCAGCTGTTAAACGACGTTCCTCATCAAGGCTTTTGTCATCTGGGGCCATGGTCCTACGCATGGCACCGAGCACATGGTCGGCCCGTGTTCTTGAGAACCTAGATGCTCGCCTTACGTTTCGGGTTGCACAGATCCACTAAATGACTCCGGGGCTACCGTGTACTTTTCCACTGGGTTGGCGGGAGCACTTCTTATTGGATGTGATTATGTTTCCACGTGAATTCCGGTCGGGTTCTGCCTTTACATATGCACAACACATAGGCAGGCCGAGCTCCACTAACCTATTAATTGTGCCGTGGCGGGATCGACTGTGTTAAGCATGACTCGGGACCCTGTGGACCTGCCTCTAGATTCGTACAGACATTGGCCTCAACCAGCTCATCAGACACAGTACGCAAAGACATGGTGACGACGGCCAAGCTGACAACCAAGGTGCCAGGTGAGCCTTTGGTCTTGGGGGACGCCGTGACGGCCGGGGTCCGATGACAACTCAGGCGCAACCTTCAATTCATCTTCAGCATTGAAAAATGTTCACGAGTTGGTATTCTGTCACAAGGTACGTCATGCTTGGGTTGCACTTGTAGCTTGGCCATTCTCCTGTTGGTGACTGGTCTTTTCAGGGCGCTCATCTCGACGCTGGGGTGTCAGGGAGCCACCGCGAATAAGACATGCAGGAAGACAACGGCCATACAAATCCGTCATCTGGATTGTCACCGGGCGCCGAGCTCTCGGGGACTCATTCAACAAAGTTAAAAACTCGTATACCGGCTACCAAGGCAGTGTGCCATGCCGCTCATATGGCCAGAGTAGGTATCATGACCGGTCCGAGGGTGTGCTCTATGGCGTGTGCCATGAGCCACGACATTGGAAAATCCCATCTGTGCGCAAATAGTGGTGGAGCAAAGACCAGTTTTTGGTGCCGCCTATGCTCGAATCAGCATGACATAGCGAGCGACGCGGCGCGCAGGGATGCTGGAGCCAGATGGCTGCAGGCTTCAGCTTTGATGGAGGCCCCTGCCAAGTGCTCGTGCATATTGCATACCTAACTCGACAATTTGCAGTGGCTCAGCTAATTATACGGGCTCGCGATGGCGAAATGAATGATGCGTTTTATCGAAAAGCTGGGAATACATATGGAATGAAAGCGCGCAGGTTCTGAAGTCCATTTAATACTCCTACATAGTGATGTTTCCGGAGCCATATAGAGGGGCCGCCATTCCCTTTTAACTTAACTCACAGTCGTTCGACCGGCCGAAGCGGTGACCCTGACCAGCCATTTTAAGCTTCCTTAGCCAGCTTGGAAGCAGTATGATCGACCTGCGAGGCTCAAGCCGTCCACGCCCTCCTCTGCACCTCCATTACGCACTGGAGGCGGGGTGCACTTCCACTTTCCGGCCACATCAACTTTCTCTGCCTGCCTTCAACCCACACGCAAACACTCAATGGCTGCCAAATAGACCTGTCGCTCGCTCCTCGCCCGTTGATGCTCCATATTCGTCTTCAGTCTCGCTGGCCTCCGAACCTTCCGCCATCATGGACTCGCTAGCTCGACCAATTCCAGTCTCCGCACCCGGGTCAGCGCCTCACATGGAGTATCCTGAAGATCCGAGCTTCCATTCGCCGCACGATGGTAGAGTTGAGATGTCGCAAGACGAGATAGACGCCATCATCCGCAACAAGCGAAAACTCCGAGATCCAAAAGCTTGTTACGCCTGCCACCGAAGAAAGGTCAAATGCGACCGCAATCTACCGTGTGATTCGTGTATAAAACGAGATCATCCAGAACTCTGTTCTTACGAGCGACCGACCAAGAGACGACGGATTGCCTTGCCCGGTGTAGCTGTACAACCTGACGCTGGGCATTCCGATGGTCCGGATGCTTTCGTCCTTAACTCGGGCCCAAATGTCACAGTTCCGAAAGAACAATGGGAGAGGGTACAGAGGGAACTGCAACAGCTACGCGAGGCAGTCAAAGGGCCGCACTCGCCACTGCAGAGCTTCGCTCATGATGACACGGAGGAACACCTACATACAGCAGGCAGCGGTAGCAGAGACGAAACCGAAAGAGAGGGAATTCACGCCGAAAGTAAACAAATGGGCACAATGCATCTGGGATCGAAATCAGTACTTGCATACATGATGGGTCTGGGAAGGACGAAGTCGACGCAAGACGCTGCCAGGTCGTTGCTCGAGAAGGACATTCTTCCGAACTTGGGATTGGACAATGATTCGGCGACATATCCCTTTGTGGATTTATGGAGTACAGAATCCAGCATGCAAGATGTCGACGGTCTATGCAGAGCCATTCCGGAAGACCGGCTTTGTCGAGAGTCAGTCCACTCGCTAACGGCAATTCTGTTCAGTGCTAACCACGTGCAGGTTCTTCATTGCTTATCGTGACGTTGCTGCGACAATATATCCGGTCATTCCTTGCCCGGATGAGTTTGAGGCCACCCTCAATTTCATGCTAGCCAGCCGAGCACGGTGGAATTGGGTGGACGGCGATATTGATTCAAACAAACCCTTTGGTGTTCCCATGCCGTGGCTAGCATTGTGCTTTGCAGTGTTGGCTTCGGGTGCACAGTGTACAAGCAGGGACGCTAAGGAACGTGAGCTCACTTCTCAAGTCTATAGTAAGTATGACGGTCTTGTGCCGTGCGTATGTTACTTACACGGCATAGTCTGCTGTTCCTACCAAGCCCTTCGCATGGCGAATTTCATGACGAATCCCTCGCTGGATACGATACAGGCAAACCTCATTCTGGCCAATGTCCTAGCATATAATATGAACCCTGGCGTGGCGTATATATTCTTAGGCATGACCATCCGAATGGCCTTCTCGATCGGCCTGCAGATTGATTCACAAAATCTACCAGACGATGAGAGATACAGGCGCAGTCGAGTTTGGTGGGCACTTGCATGGCAAGATTCCCATTACAGTGTCAGCTACGATCGCCCAACATCGACCGTCTTGTGCCATCCGGCTATTCCTTACGCGAACGGCAGCACAGATACCACGAGGAGTTATGCCGAAAGCATGTACATGATTATTCGATTGACTCAAGAAATCGTGCAAGAGCGCATGGTCGGCGCCCAATCGACAATGCCATGGTCAAAGATACAGCAATACAAGGAAGAAGTCTTGCGGATCGTTGCTTCCAGTGCTCCCCACCTCCGTGATCGAAACATGTGTCAATACACCACACAACATTTGCAGCGCCTGGCACTCAAACTTCATAGTTCCTACATCATCAGCGAACTGTGCCGCCCAGCTCTGAAAGATTTCACGGCCCAGGACGGCAAGACAGTTCCAACACCATTGGCTTCTCCGACAGCCGCCGTGCGTAAATTGTCTCAGACATCCTCTGTTCCATCCTCATCTGGATCACACACATCGGATTCCAATCTTCCAGCCCAACTTCGACGGGACTGTATCGCCAGTCTCCAGCACGCTGTTGAATCTTACGTCGAAATACATAGCATCAGCATGTTTGCGGCACGATCATGGATTGGAATTCAGCGCGCGGTGTCCGCAGCCTTCCTGCTTGGCACATTGCCTGAAACACCAGGTGACCCGATCACACGTGCCCTGCTGCAGGAACTCGAGCGTGTGATATCAATACGTACTACAGAAGACCCCAATTTTAGCGACTCTCAGGCAGATGTGAAGAGCAGTCCTGAGGGTCAGATGAGCCTGTCCAACGACCGTGTTCCAGCGGCAGAGTCTCAGCATTGGGCAAAGAGCATGACCAAATCCCTAAATGCGCTCGGAAAGCTTAACGCAGCCTTGGCTTGCACTAGACACGGTCAAGGAAACATCACCAGCATGCCCGCCTTGGCACAGGGCATGTACAACACAGCTCCTATGGTCATGGGCGTATCTTTAGGCATGCAGAGCAGGGCGCAATACCCGGCTCTGGCGAATGTGAAGCAGGAACCATTCTCACCTACAATGGGGGGTTCGCGCACTATCAATGGAATGAATATGGGACCTATCACGCCTGATAGTACGGGCAGTAGCGAATGGAATTTAAACATTATGGAAAGGGCAAGCGAATACGTGCAACCCGCGCTGTGGGGTTGATGCAAACAGCTTGGAGTGGATATTGAAACGGTGGCAAAGAAAAGAATAGCATGCACAAGAATCACGACCAGCTATAACGATTAACGAAGATAGAATGACGGCGTCATGGGTTGTCGTTACTAAATTGGGAGAGCACATTTACCTCGCTGTGGCATTTCACATCTCGGCGTCTTATCTGACTGCAAAGAAGAACGAGTAGCGCTCTTGTGCTCGACTCTAAGGAGAATTTAATGCCATATTCAACTGTCTCTATACGCATAACTGACCATTCATGCCGTTGGCCAAACCAGACCCACCCGACAATTAAGCTGGGTAAGCTTAAGATCCTGCGCTTCTGGAACATTGCTTACCCTGTCCCCAGCTACATAAGTCTACCTAGCGTTCTTGCACAGAGGCATACCAACACTGGTTCACATTTTAGGCTACCTTCGTGCCGCGCCATTACCGAGTCGGTTCGGCCCTCATTCGATGCGCCCTTTCGTCTCATTTTCTTCGCCTTTGTTGGTAAAGTAGCATACTTGGTTTATGCACGATGCTGTATGTCTTCCTTGCCGGGGCGAGCCGAAAGAAACACACTTCTGGTACACGAACTATTGGTTCTTCCTTGAATCTCCCCTTTTCCCCGCTTACGCTTGCGTCATGCTGTACTTCGATATTGGTTGTTTTGGAAACAGTTGTACGACATGTTATGGTTCAAAAACGAGATGCCTCGAACCTGGAGCTTCCACCCGCCATTCGGTTCTTTTCGTTTGAAGCTTAAATATGGTCTTTTCGATGGCTCCCCCAGCTCAAAGTCTATCTGAGAATCCAGAATTTACGCCTGACAACTACCCACCAATACCACCAGGTCTACCAAGCGTGACGCTCAAAACCATCTCGCTCTCTGAGCTTGAATCTGGTGAACAAGCAGAGGAGGACCGGTTATTCCTCACATGCAAAACCCAGGGGTTCTTCTACCTAGATCTCACAGGCTCCCACGGGGCATCCCTGATAGGGGACACGGAAAAGCTAGCTCGCCTAGCCGAAGAAGTCTTCAAGCTACCTCTCGACGAAAAAGAGAAATACTTACCTGGAAAGACCATCTTCGGGTTTGCGGTATTCCAAGGAAACACGCCAGAAGCTAGACACTAATATTGTCAATTAGGTACAAACGGGTTGGCGCCACGCAAACAGATTCAGAGGGCACCCCAGATACGGTGGAGTTCTTCAACGTCTCGAAAGACGACATGCTCGCATCCGAGACTTCTCTCCACTGGCCACGACTTGTTCTGGACAACCGCGCTCTATTTGACCGGTACATACACACTGCTCACGCAGTCGGTGTCAGCCTCCTTTCCATCCTCGCCGTCAAGATAGGTCTCCCACACACAGCATTCTCCAAGCTCCACCGCATAGACCGCCCTTCTGGTGATCACGTCCGCATGACTCGGGGCCCGCCACGAGTAAGCCCCGACAAGCCCGAGATCCAGACACCAGGCCACACGGATTTTGGCAGCATCACCATCCTCTTCAACTGGCTCGGCGGCCTGCAAATCTGGTCCGAATCCTCCCGAGGCGACTACGCCAACGTCGTCGATCCCGCCACGCGCAACCGCGGCGGTGGTCAGTGGCTCTGGGTTGCACCCAGACCGGGCCACGCGATCGTCAACCTCGGCGACGCGATGGTCAAGTTCACCAATGGTGTCTTTTGTTCGGGACGGCATCGTGTTGTCCCGGCTCCGGGCGAACAGGGCGTGTTTCCGAGGTATAGCATTGTCTATTTTGTCAGGCCTGAGGATGATGTGGTGTTGAAGCCGTTGCACGCGAGTGGGATTCCTGGCTCGGATGGTCTTGAGGATGAAGAGGAGGAGATTACGGCGAAGGACTGGATTAGACGCCAGGCTAAGGGGTTGGGGACCAGGCTTGCTGATTGAGGGGGTGTTCTAGGATGGTCCTCGGTTAGGTGCGAATATACGGATGCGGTGGCGGTATGATCATAAAGGGGTATTTCGTCTCTACGGTTTCGTCAAGGCAGATATCGTAGGTCAAGCTTACTGACTTATCCTGGCAAGAACCACTCTCGGACGCATATCGTTCCCGACATTCTCGTCTCAAACCCTCTCCATAACCACGAATTCCTCCGAGAATCTCACTTTCCCACACCTATCATTTCCCAAGTCCTCTCACACAATCCCCACAAACCCGATCCGACCCGACCAACCGACGACATCACCAGTCAACCTACAACCCATCAATTCTAGTCCCAATCGAATCGCAAACAAGCAAACAGTCCAGATACTACGATCTAAACTCGTTTCTTAAGACTTTCAACACTATACGATAATAACCAACTTATTCGATAATTTCGATACGGAACGAGAATACTGTCTATCTGTACGGAGAAATGGAACCACAGCCTACAAAGCTCGTTTTGGTGGAGTGCTTTGCTTTGCTTTGCTTTCACTCAGCCCATGGGCTTGTATACTGTAAGCAGGCAGAGTGGAAAGTCTCATCGCTGGTCTGTCGATTGTGGGTGTATACTCATACCGTTTAATGTTTATCTACATCCATCCCCTCCCACTTCCTATCTCCCCTCTTCCATTTCCCTTCCCATCGCCTCTCGCCCGCATCATCTCATTCCCATTCCCAAATAAACCACCCAATTCACATCCCCTTTCTAACGTCCTTGCACAACATGACGCAAAGAAGCGCGGATGGCGGCATATGAGTGACACGGCTGTCGTGTAGCGATCCACCCGCAACCGTAGGACAAATTGACGAGAGATGACGATAGATGACATGGGGAAGGTTGAGCTTGAAGAGGGAGGGAAGGGGGAGGTTGGAGCTGGGAGCAGAGGATGTTAGATGGGAGGAAGGTGGGAGGGGAAAAGGGAAATCAGAGGAGCGAAGAAGGGAAGGATGGGGAAGGTCTATGGTATAGTTGATTCGATTGGACAATCACGACGACTTGGTCACAAGGTAAGAACTTGAAGAAGGGATTGTCTTTGAAAGCATAAGGATTAATTTTTATTGGTAAGATGCCTTTCAACCGTCATTGTGAATATGTCCACAAATGCATCTGCGGCATATGCTGTACACAAACAATTAGGGCTTCAAGGCCATTAATTAACCGTAACCCAACAGTCAATAATATCATCAAACATAAAAAACGATCGTTATCAAGCAATGAACGTCCCCCCTTTTTTTTATAAAGCAACATCGTACTTGTAGCAGAAAGGACCGGCCATGGTGCTGGTCAACTCGCCAACAGCCACCGGGTCCATCTGGAAATAACCCCAATCAGGCTCGACGGTCTCGAGTGTGACATTTGCGGAAGGAGGCAGGTTGACGGCCGTCTCGGTGCCGTAAAGCGCGGTGGCTTGGTCTGGATGTCTGATCTGCCACGAGGTGTAGAGGTTGTCGAGGAAGGTGTGGAGGGGATACCAGATGGGGTCCTGCGGTGAAACGAAAAGGGAAGATGCGGGGGCACCCATGGTGAAGTGGGCGCCGGAGTGGAGACCCAGACTACCACCGCCAATGACGCCGTTGATCTGGGTGGAGAAGTTGGCAATGTCTGGAGCTTCGAGGGCGGCATATAGCGCGTCGTAGTTGCACCATGTCTGGGCGGCGTAAGAGTTCAGGTCTCGTGTCAAGCACGATGGGGCGTAATCAAAGGCAGTGGGTGGTAGAGGAAGACCTTGGATGATGATGGAGACGGGGATGTTGGCCATGGTCTGGTTCATGTTGGCAAAGGGGCCTGTGGTGACACAGCCTCCACCAGTGCCGTGAGGCAGCGAGAGCGTCGGTGAAAGGACGACTGGGGAGTCGTCGGTGTAAAGACCATCTCCGGACATGGAGTACTCGGAGCCATCGAAGACCGCGCTTCCGTGGAGGTTGTCAGCCGTTGCTGGCCAGTTCCAGTAAGGAAACGAGCCAGTGTAACCGCATTGCTCCTCGAGGTCAGTCTCGTATAGGAACAAGAAGTATCTGTGCCATGTCAGGAAGAAGCCGTCAAGGTGAACGACTTTGGTCTTGTTGACGTGGACGACGGCATAGTCCATGAAGCGGTTTGTGGCGGCGGGGTAAAGGGTCTGGTCGAGTTGAGATGGCTTGGTCATCAGACAGTTGACCGCATCAGTGTAGGCCTTTCGCTCCAGAGGAGCCATCGAGTCGAAATCCTTTCGGATCTTGGCGGTCTTGTCATTGCACGGGATGGTATGGTTGTATTTGCCCGGACAATGGTTTTCCAGCCACTTATCCACGACGGGGAAATGTGTCGGGCCATGACCCTTTGGAGGACCCCACGGTGCGGGCGCAGCAAGGGTGAGGGATGGAAGGACGGAGAGAGCGGCAGCAGCAAGAGAAAGAATGGATTTGACCATGGTGGTGATGGCGCAGAGGCGCAGTAGAGCGAGAGGATTGGCAAAGGACTGACCCGTGAAAGAATGTAAAATGTACCTGGAGCTGGAGTAAAAGGACCAAGGTTATGAGGGAGACGCAGCGGTCCTATGTACTTGTTTACTGGTTTGCAGCGGACACAGCGAAATGACGAGCGACAAGAGCTGGATGGAGAGTTAGCAAGCCATGGCCAAGAGCCTAAAGCTCGTGTGTGTACTGGGATACACCCCAGGCGGCCTGATCTAGCGTGCATTATTCACGGCCATGTCAGGTCCGCTGTCGAAGTGTGAAGCAGAGCCGGAGCGGAAGCGGAGAGTTCTGGCGCGTGGAGTTGATGCAAGGGCCAAGGCAGGCTGTGCATGGTGATGGTGGTGGCATGGAGGTCGGCTCGTGCTGATCTATTTTGGTAGGACAGGGATATGCCAACGCTAGGTTGAGCCGGAGTTGGAGGTTTCGATGTTGATCGGACGTGCGCACCATGATTTGAAGCCACACATGTCAATCTGCGAGGTGACGATCCCATCTGTGCCTCGTTGTCGCAAAGTCAGGTTTTGTGGTTTTCGTAAATTGCTGTCTCTGCCAAGTACTGTGACACGATCTCTCCAAGTCAGCCGCAGCAGCACGAGATTCGTGTAGCGCAACACAGCATGGATTGGATTGCGATGCGGCCTGCGGTGACGTTGGTGGCCCCCAGAGTTTGAGAGTCAGAGAATCTGAGGCCGTTAAGAGGCGTGTTCGTGGGGAGGGCACCGGCGGTCGAGAGTCGAGTTGCGGAGGCTGGCCATTGCTTAGGCGATGGTGGCGGGTGGGCGCCTGGCTAGGCCGTTCCACGACTAGCTGACGCCACAAGTGCTGACCTTAAGGTACAATAACTCCGGGCAAGCGTGGCGAGGGGCACGCCTTGAGGCTGGTCAGACCTCAGTTCCAACTGCTTACTCTTTGTGTCTCTTGAATATTGACCCATCTGACACGTACGAGTCTGGCATATCAACACACGCCCATCTCTTTCTGCTCTTCACAAAACTCGATCATACAAACGGATGGCTATCCTACCCTTGTCGATGATGGGACGTGCTCGTGACAACGCCTGTCTCCTCCCGCTTATGCTCTTGGCTCTATGCTTGGCTGAGACCATGGGTCAATTGATGAGGTAACGTCTGGATTCTGAAAAGGTACACGCTGCTATGGCCTAATCTTCCCGTCTCGCCCAGACCGTTCGGTGTCCAGATCTTGACAGCCATGATTCGTTCATTCTGCAGGTTTGACTCCTCTCCTTAGAAGCCAAACGGCATCACGGATGCCCGATGCAGCCCAGGTTTGTGGCTGCTGTCAGTCTCGTCCGACGGTTCCATCCAGCAGGGCCTACCTTTTCTCGTAGGCTGCAGCATATGCTCTAGATGCCAAGATGCATGGGGTAATGTCTCTACTCCTCTCTTTCCCGCCAAAGCGTGCATGATATGCAAGGTCGCAACGGTTGATCGGTTTTCCACATCTCCATACTCTCCGGACGCCTGAGCATGAAGAAGTGCTTACAAAAGACATGCTCGATTTCCTATTGGCCTACACGTTCCATCCTGCACGCCTCATCCTCGCCGTGTTGAGCCGAATAGGGAATCACACGCCATGCCCCAAGATAACGCCACAAACGCCAGACGTGCATATCATGACGTCTCCACATGCCGAACACGACCTAGAACAGAAAAGGGCGACTGGCTTGGCCCTGAAGCGATCTTCGTGGCGGAAATGGCTTGTCAAAGCTCTGCTACTGGCTCCGTGCTGCACATCTCGTCTCTACGAAAACACCGAGGTGCTTGAACCTGAACCTGAATCTGTGGTTCGACAAGCTTGCCGCTGTGACATGCTGATATGACAAAAGGTCCGTGACTTTGTTAGCTGCTATTTCAAAGGCTTGGTACCGACCCTTTCAGCACAGCTTCCAGGTCAAAGGAAGTTTTGACTCAAGGATCATACCTTGTACAGCTATGTCAACTAGTTGGGTTTTGCTTGTGCGTTGCGTGAGATAGAGAATCGCGGGAAGAGGACATGGCAACGCCCGAGATGCGGACTTCCATCAAGCATGGATCTCGTCCTATCGGTATCCACTTCTCGCCAATCACAGCCTTGATTATCCTCGATTCCTCCAAGCTGGCCGGATATGTGCAACGGTATCTCGCATATACTCGCCAAACCCTGCTCGCGTGGCACCGATGAGCAGGCTCTCTTTCCTGTTCCTAGCCATGGCATCTCGACACATGTTTTGATGCCGGAGATTCGCACTACGGATACCCACGCACGGAATTGCGTGCTGGGATGGCTGCTCAACAAGCATTGAGTCCGACGTGCAGAAGTCCAAGCACTATGCACATGCGCGGGATAGCATAGAGATCTTGCAGAAAATGCTTGGTCACTGTTTTGCGACAGACAGGCTCCTATACTCATGTAGACTCGGAGTACGCATGGCTCCAGACCACTTGGCCCTTCTTTGGATCGAGCACCGCAGCAAAATGCGTCTCTTCGTTCGTTGTCGGATAAGCTGAAACCCATTTCACAACGTCGTCGTTGGTCAAGGTCAGGGTGTCCTCAGCTTGGGCGAGGACCGCCTCCTTTTGCATTCCCTCTATCCTGGTTAACCTTCGTGCCTCTTTCCGCACGCTGGATTGCCACTTCTTAAGAACACAATCCAGTCTGTCCTTGCTCTCGTCGAGAAGCTCATCGATTCCTGACACGCCCCTGGGTGCGTTCGCAACAGCCTGGCCTGCTGTGGGAGTGAAAGCCTTGTCCTTTGATGATTGGGTGTCGACATCGTGATTGGTCGTTGCAATAAAGGTATCGGAATGCCGAATACGAGCCTCTCCGAAATCTTTCTGCACACTGATTGTGCTCTTTCCATCACTAAAAACCAAGTACGCTGCAGTCGTGTGGCGTGGTGTAATATCTTCGGCTACTTCCGCAAGGCTGAGTGGTTGATCATGCCCTTTCCCACGCTCTGAGAACAGATATCCTCGCAGAAGGCTCGATATCGAAGGTCGCATGCCCAGGAGGACGAGCAAATGGTGAAAGTAAAACCTGAATTGTGCCGACCGTGTGGGAGCGTTGTGTACGGCTCTAAAGTTCAGAGAAAGGCTGAGTTGTGGACGAACTCCTGTCAAGACCCCTACAAATCCAACGTAAGTTATGCTGGAAGCGACGACTGCTAATGGCGACGCAGACTTGCTCCGGACAAAATCGAGCTGTACAATCACCGAGCGCAGAGGATCCATTCCCCAATCTAGTGTTCGAAAGTGCAGCATTCTTGCTTCGGTCTTTGGCTGGCCAGATTCCAGACTCTTGACAGCACCAGATGTGCATCCCATCAAAAGATCAAGAATGACGTTGAAGGACACTAATAGGTACATCGGTATGCCTGCTGTCTCAGCTATTCCCTGGAGCTCCGCGGTCTCAACAGTAGAATGGACCTTGCGCATAAGCATTCCGGCCAAATTGTTGATCAGCGGATGACGTTTGCTTGGGATGCCTAGATCTTGCAGCAAGCTGTTGAACAAGCCAGTCAGGCTCCGGAGCTGGTCCTTGTACTCTGCGGCCAGGGCTTTGTATCTAAGTCGTGGCTCCATGGAGAGATCGATGGTGTACTTGGGAGGCTGGTTTGTCCGCTCCTTTCCTCGGCTGCGGTGTCTGCGAGACATTTTGGCTGTCTGTCGAGGTCAATGTGCTTCTGGCTGGTGTTTCGTGGTGATGGTCGCCGTGGAAGGCTCGCAATTGCGGGAAGACAAACGGCTTCACCAAATGGAACGAGCAGATGCTGATGAATTTGAATTCACCTTGGTCAGTGAATCGACATAATCTATGAGGTATCACAAAATCCACCCGGCAATTGCAGCCATCTGCTTGTGCTACCAATGTCTGTAGCGGGCCTTTTGAGTGCGAGTGGAAACATCGCAAGCCAGAACTTCTTGGAGTCTTTCTAGCCGTCCAAGGCGCCGGACAGTGAATCACAGCGTGGTGAGTCGCAGCAGAGAAGATACAAGTACATCTACCTAGAGTGAAGTGCAGTCTGAGTGATGTAATTGTGCATGACTGCAGATGGCCTCGGACCTTTTCTCCGCCTCCGCCTGAACTCGGACCTCCCTTGGTTTTCTACTCCTCATCCTCACAGAGTCAGTCGACAGATAGCATACTGAAGCCATCAGCCATCAATATCGGGCTGGTTGCGTTGTAGATAAAATGACCCTGTCATGGAGCTGGGCATCATGTTCTGTCATAGCCTTCAGGCTGCTTACAGAGCTTCCCAAGTTCTGGATCTTGTCCGGTCCTCTCTGGCTCCTGTGATAGCTACTGACGGCAGCGACTCCGACTTCCCTTGAAGTGTAGCTGTTGATCGCTTCCATGTTCCACCTAAAGAGCTCCTTCCGAACGACTTGCCACAGCCTTGCGCGATTGTGGAAGCATAGATAGTTTGTGGTAAGCCTCAAATCTTCGATTCGAACCACTTACTAAGAGCCCTCATATTGTGCTAACGCGTTTCCGTTTTGCCTCGACCTCGTCGCGCTTCTTCTTGTCCTCAGCCTCATAGAGCTCCTTAGGCTTGTGCCGTGTCGTAGAGGAAACGTGGAAGAAGTTGACAATCGAAGGCCAAGCATCGGAGCTGCAACAGTAGAAAAAACGTGAGGAAGGCACTGTCCGAATGATGCCTTGAAGAACCTCCTTGTGCGGATTGCCCAGTGGTGCAGGTAGTGAAGCCGAAGTGAAAAGTAGACGGTGCCTACTTCCGGCCTCGCTCACGACTTTCTGCCGTTCCGCCCGAGCAACGGCACAATTACCAGTCTGCGTCAACCTTCCTTCCTCCTACCACAACTGTCAACTCGATTCTTTCCCTTCGACAGAGATGTGCTTGAATTGCGGATCATGCTGGCCATGGGGTCACCCCGTCCAGCTAGCAGCCGAACCGGTCAAAGATGAGTACATCTTCCTCGACCAAAACCATTCCTTTTACCCAGACTACCGTACCGTAAGTGAAATCTCGCAATTTCCCAGTCACCAGGTGTTGCCACGGTAAACACCGCCTGTACCAAGAAACGCCACTTCTATGACCTCGTAAAAGAACAACCTTACTCTCCTTTACACTAACATCCTACACTCCGCCCATCAATCATCACAGACCAACAGCAAAGTCTACGCATACACCCACCATGCCGCTATACTACAACTACAATGACCACAATGCTGGAGCAGTCAACCATCCAGACGTTGGAACCTGGGAGAATACTGACGATTGGCCACGTGCTTTTACATATTCATCTAACACCTCTGCTCCGCAGGGAGTTCATCCACCAGCACCAGTCTACCAAGCGGCTCAACAACCTGCACAGTCAGCTACGTACTATTACTCCCCAGCTGTGAGTTCTCTCGTACTCCCCTCGCACTCGAGTTATGACTGACAAGTGCTAGCAGGCCAGCGCGACCGCACCAGCAGGCTACTACTACACTAATGGTACATACTATGGCGCCCAAGCCCCAGCCGCTACCTATGGTTGGCCCAGCACCTATCCCGCACAATCCTACACCTGCTATCCAATCTCCCAACCCGCAACCCAAACATACACCTACCCATCGTACGCATACTCACATTATCGTGCAGCACCAGCTCCATCCGTCTTTCAGACCACCGCTACTGCTCAAGCTGCCGCAGCCGCAGCCGCGAACGCCGCTCTTGCCGCACAGCCAGCCGCACCAGCATACTATGTCGGATACACACCTGCAGACTTTGCAGCTCAACAAGCCTTCATCACCATGAGCCAAAAGCCGATGCCCACCCAGCTTGCTCCATACAAGCCGGCCAACGGTCAACAATTTTGGTGCAAGGAGTTGGATGGAAGTTGGACATTGCAGAGTTACACCGACATCCTCAATGGCGCTGTCAATCCAGGGCGCTGGGAGAAGCATGCTACTAGTGGTTATTACTACTGGGTGCGCCAGTAGTAGCTTGGAATCACACAAGCAGACCTTTACGACAAGGACATCACGGAAGACGACACGACATGAAACGATTGCAACGCAACATACGAGCTTGCGATAGTCGATGGAGCAAGAGTTCTACGGAAGCCAGACCACACATCGGTACCGTTCTGCTTGGCTCGGCCATGAGCTTTGCTCTTTTTCCTTTTCTCAACGCATCAATGCTGGGAGGCTGCCAAAGCAGCTCAACACAATATGCGAGAATTCATGGGTGCTAAAACAAAGGCAAAGGGCACCAAATAACCTAGCATGAAAACAATGGAATGATTCATAACCACAATTTGCTTGAACTGGTTTGCTGCATTGCTTGAGCATGAAGCATAGTGACCAACACTGTGCCCAAGGTCGAACGGAATCGGAGACCTTCATGCTGTGACAATCTTTGACTACAGTGCAGGTAGCTAGCCAGCCTGTGGAGCAGGATTTTCCAAACCTACGGTCAGCCAGCCGCATCAGGAAACCGCGTAAACTTTCCCCATCCTCGTACCCATACATCAAGGAGGTCGCCCACTTGCGACCAGACTTTTAAGCGTGGTAGGTCAGAGTGTGATCCAGACAGGCGGTCGATAAGATTTAATAACGACCACTTGCTGAGACGATTTCTACTCTAGATATCAACACTCGAAAAACATTAACGTTGCACATTCCGAATAGCACTCTCCAACCACAACTTCGTATACTGCTGATGGGCCCAAAGCATAAACCCACCCATGGGCGGATCCTGAGACGCACTCTTCCCCAGCCCCTGATAAAAGATACTCTTCAACCTGAACTCGGCGTACCCCTTCTCCACGTTCGCCACGGCCGCGATCTCGAACAGGCCGTCCGAAGGCCGTGCGGCGTCGGGCGAGTTCAGCGGCGAGTCGCCGCAGCGGATGAGGATGGAGGTGGGTGACTTTTGCAGCACGACGAAATGGTCCGTGATCTCGGTGCCTTCTTCGTATGTGCTTGAGAGGAGTGCGGGTTTGTCCCAGAGTTGGTGCGAGGTGGTGCTGGAATTGCGGTATTTGTTCTCGAGGTATTTGCGTTGGATTGTGTACCCTGGTAGCGCGGAATTGGCGGGTTGGTCAGCATAGTCAGAAAAAGGGAGAAAGGAGTTTGTAGATCACGTGATCGCGGTTTCGACAAAATCGTGTTCTCCTTGACTCTTGTTTTTGATGATGGGAAAGCACAAGCCAAACTCACCAAATCCGCCCCAGACACCAGCACAGAATGCCTCCACGAGTTTCGAGCCACCGTTGTGCGCGTCCTGGACGAGCTCGGGCTTCACCTTCCAAAGCGGTATCTGCCGCACACAAAGGTCGTGTGTCGTTGGATTTGTTTCGGGATTGAATTTGCGGTAGAAAAGTGAGTGGAACGATTCGTCTTTAAATGGATCCAAGTCGACGAACTTGCAGTGCTTGGCCCAGACGAAGAAGGCGCCGACCGTCGTAACGCTGGAAACGGCGACTCCCTGAACCACCTTGGAGAAGAGTGACGTCGGCATGTCGGGTGTGTGTCGAGATCTGAGATGGAGTGACGGCACGGACGAGCGCTTTTGGGCCAAAGAGGACGGAGTGGTTGCAAGACGGTATGCTGTTTGCTTTGATGGAGCTATCTCGTTGTACGAGGTTGGTACGAGAAGCAGGGAGCGGAGAAATCTCCGAGGCAGGGGCGGGCGTTCTCCACTCCCACCGAGCTTGGCTTTGGAGCCCCCTTCAAGTTGTGTTACATCAAGCTTCTTCCCCTTGAGCTTGTTGGCCCAAACACTCACGCTTGGCGAGCGTGGAGGAAATAAGACGAAAGTGAGAGTCCGCTCGAGTTGAATGTGCTGTATGATGCCTACTGTGACAAAACAATCGAAGCGGATATCGCACATATGGTACGGGTTGGTCTGTCTCCTTTCGCGATAATGTGCTGGACACAGAATCCCGACCAGTGTATGTCAGACGCTTCGTCTAGCATGGCCACGGATGAGTTCTTTATCATGTTTGACATGGTTCACGAAGCGCTCTTTCTACTTGGTTCAGCACGGACTTCGACCCATGCTCTGTGTCGAGCTCTCGTGCTTCAGGCAGGAGGTATCGCAGCAAATGCGCTTTCCTGGTCAAGTATCGATTGATCCACGTCCTCTCTTCTCATATTTGTCTTTCCAAATTCCACCTCTTCAGTATCTTGTCCTTCACAAAGTACGGGCTTCTTCTTGGGTCTCTGCAATTCTCTTAGATCGCATACAACGACTTGGTTACATAAAAACATACACAGCAACCACAATGACGATTTCCTTCGGCCAATTTGCTAGATCCATCCTCGAGCTCTCTTTGGCCCTCCTCAACCTGCTTTCCTTCAGTTTGAGCTGGATCGAGCAAGCACTTCAGCCCCTCCCAGCAAATATCAAAGGAGACGGCCCTTTCGGTTTGATCACACCGCCAGCGACCGAACAACGACCTCTTAGTTTGGCCGAGAGGTTGTGGAACACGATCAGAATCATAAATCTGATCCTTAGGCTCACTATCCGTCTTGTGTGGGAGGTCGTTGTGCGAATGCTCCTTCTCCACTGGGACTTTCTCGACATTGCCGAGGACATCACCACGGGGATCATACAGCTCGACCGTGGCATGCGAAGGATAGGCAACGGTCGTGAAAGGACTCGCTCATGGTACTACAACTACGGCAATGCGCCGCCTTTGGTGGTGGGCACATATCTCATTGTGCATGATCGCTTCTGGATTGCATACCCGAACGAACGACAGGATAGTGGTCAATCAAACGGAACAGGCCATGGGTTCGAGCTTCAGGGCATTTTGAAGAAAGCAAATGGCAGACGCCGTCGTAGGTGAGTCTAGAAAAATTGGGGGAATACTGTCGGCATCGTCATGAACGTATGAACTTGGACACAAGCATGAGGCATCAAACTTGCCAGAATCGTGCATTGACGTACAGTCGCATTGTACGTTACCGACTCTACTTGTGCGAACCTGTTAAGTGTACCTACCACTAACGATTAGTAGCACCTGAGTGCGTATGCTGGATTACACTTGGACATGTTAGAGGAGGATAGATAGCGATATCAACGATGGCATGCTTGTTATGCTGTCTTCTCATCTGTTGCGAGGGCCATGTGCTAGTGTCGTGTTTTGGGAGTGAACTTTGATGCTCGGTTCAATTTTCCATATTGCTGCAGACTGAATCGCACAGAACTGGGACAACAGGCTGTGCCTCAAACATGGGCAGGTATGGACGAGACAGTCTCACTGCGCTCCGTGCATCCACCGGCCTTATCACTCCTGCTTCTACCGAGCTACCTCATTTCGCAAACTCCCACGTTGGAAAATATCGAACAGCAGATGATGGGTACATGACCTTTGTCAGACCATGCGGACACTTTACTCATGGAATCCTCCCCAAGGTGCCCGGATAGGCTTGTAAAGCCCCGTCTAGGCTGGAAGTCCCATGGCCCGATTTATCGTCTCTGCAGCACATAATTTCCACAGTGGAAGACGCTGTTCATCGTTGTTTCGACCCACTGCAGCTTCACCCAGTGCCAAAGCAAATGGCTTCGTATACCGTGTTGCTGAGTTTCGTCCAACCGAGCGCGACAAGGTCACCCAGGCAGGTACGCAGCACGTGGCATTGGCTTTAGGCGCTTTCCGACCCGCCGCCACGGGTCAAGGTTCCTCCGTGATTCGGCGCTTTGGCGCCAACCTTTCTGCTTCCGGCAGCTGATGACATCGTCACAGGTAGAAATCACACGGAGGTAACGGACGGTGTCGCTGCATTCCAGGTTGTTTACTGCTGAAGCTGCCTCGATCGTGCATCAATGTGGCCCTACCATACGCTGCTGGTGATGGACGTCCGCTTGCCGTGGACCGTGTCTGTTTCATGGCTTCGAAGAATAATGTATATCTAGAACAACATCGCTCGCCCACAGCCCATCTATGTGTTCGTCTTGCCGCAAGCCACTAACAGACAGTATAACCGTGAGAGTTCTCGTCCACTGACTCTTCATCTACAACACTCCACACATCCCATCTTCAGCATGCCTCCTACCCCACCTCCAACCATCAAAGCATGGCAATTCACCCGCGGAACTGGCGGCCTCGAAGCAAATCTCAGACTCAACACCATCGCACCACCCCAACCAAAGTCCACCCAACACCTCGTCCAAGTGCTCGCCTGTGCCCTCAACCCCGTGGACTACAAACCGGGCGAGCATCCTGTGCTGGGTCCTCTGCTCGTCCGCAAGCCTGCCACACCGGGCATCGACTTTGCCGGCTACATCGCCGTGCCAGCTTCTGGCTCGCCATTGAAAAGGGGCCAACTCGTCTTCGGGGTGGCGTCGAGTCCGTTTGGAGGTGGCGCGTTGAGCGAGTTTGCGGTTTTCGAGAAAGAGACTACCGTCCCGGTCCCGGAGGACGTAACGCCTGTTGACGCATGTACGATTGGCGTTGCAGGGCTGACGGCGTACCAATCCATCGTGCCGCGTGTTAAAAAGGGTGACAAGGTGTTCATCAATGGCGGGAGTGGTGGCACGGGGATTTTCGGGATTCAGATCGCGAAGGCAGTCGGTTGTCACGTGACAACAACGTGTTCGAGTGCGAATGTCGAGCTATGTAGGCGTCTCGGCGCGGATGAAGTGGTGGACTACACGAAGGGCAGCGTGGTGGAGCAACTCAAGAAGAGCGGGGTCAAGTTCGACCATGTGGTGGACAATGTGGCCTCTTCAACAGATCTATTCTTCCAATGCCATGAGTTCACGAAGCCGGAAGCCGTGTTCGTCGTGGTCGGTGGAACACCCGGCTTCGGCATGATCGCCGACTCGCTGAAGAGAAAGTATTGGCCTGGTTTCTTGGGCGGGGGAAAGCGTAAAGTGGAGGGGTTTTTCCCCAAGGCGAACTACAAGGACCTGGAGAAGTTGGCGACGTGGATGAGCGAGGGCAAGGTCAAGCCGGTCATTGACTCGAGGTTCGCGTTCGAGCAGGCTCCGGACGCGTTTCGGAAGTTGAAGACGGGACGGGCGAAGGGGAAGGTGGTGGTTGATGTGGCGTTGGAAACGCACAGGAATGCGTGGTCAGAGTGATAGCCTTTCTTTTTTCAAACACGGGGAGCGTGGCGTGTAGGGCGTTGATGCAGAACGGGACTGCACGGATTTGCAGCGGGTTGATGTAGTGGTATGTTAGCGGGATGTTCTTGTGGTAGGCGGCGATGCGGATGCGTGCCGAGCATGAGGAGCGGAAGTAGGTGTATAGTTCGTATTGGGACATTGTAATGGATTAAGAATTGTGGTTTTGGTGGCGGGGAGGAGGAGGTAGGGAGGGGGACTTGCGTCGTGTGAGGTGTGTGCATCACTTACTGTACTTGTCTTTATGCTGGCTGAGGTGGCTTGTATGTTGTTACAACGGAGTTCATGGAGACGCGGAAAGCGACGGTATGCTCCGGCACAAGGAGGATGCAGAGTTGAGGTCGTGGAAGAGGATGTGAGGACGGAGTAATTTCGCATTATAACAGTCTGCTGCTACTGTTAGCCGGCGACAAGCATGCATTGTGCATTTATTAGTGGAATGTTTTGAAACCTTTTTTATTCGATTTCATGCTCTATCTAGCTAGTTCTCGCTGGCTGGTCATTGCGAAGACATCGAGGATGTGCCCCTGAGCATGGGAGTTGGTCGGCTAATATCTCGAACCAGTGGGAATAACGTTTCGTCTTTGATGGTTTGTCTCGAGGAGAGGAGGCTAAGAACTTTGTCATTGCAGACTTCGTCGTTGCAGACTTCGTCGGCACAAACTTGGTCTTGACAAGTATGGGACTTAAATCGAAGTATGATCATATCACATATGATGAGCATTGGCAAACTCACTGCCCGAATGCATTTGTCGACAACTCTCCGTTCAAGGCTTTCGAGATGTCGACGTGGACATTGTCGATGGAGGACCTTGGTGTTTGCCCTTTGACTTGGTGCTAGTCGTTGTCTTGATGCTGGTCTTCGGTTTGGTGCTGGTCTTCGGTTTGGTGCTGGTCTTCGAGTTGGTACTCTTGGGCGCTGGTAACTTGCATAGACAGTTCTTTTTACACCAAGCGCTTTGGGAATCCTTCATCCAGTAAGTATATTGTGTGAGTGTGCCATCGTCCTCACAATAGAAATCGTAGTCACTCAGGGGGTCTGTGCCACACTCCCAAGTATCGGTCTTATGACCACAGTCAAGGTGGTATTGGCCATCCCTCTTCTCTCGCGCAAGTCTCTTGGTTGAAGAAGCTGGCGATGGGATCGTCGTGACGGGGACAGCTAAGCCAGTGGTGTATTGCGTTGAGGTAGGTGCTGAGGACGGAGCAGATTCTGATGCTGAAGCAATAGTAGCGATGGAGGAAGAAGACTTTAGCTCGAGGGTAGAACTGGGCAATGTGCGGTTGCCGTGGACTAGGCTTGTCCCATCATCCATCTTCAAGCAGAAAGTGACGATACCGTTCTTGATGAAATTGGGCTGAGGGCACAATGATTGGCAGTTACAGTTTCTTCTACACCAATTATCGGCCGGGCCTGTTCTCGAGCCTAACTTGCTTACACGACCGGTAGAAAGACAAGTATAGCCATAGCCATTGCCGAGGTTTGCGCAGAGATCCGTCTTAGTACGGTTATAATCGCAGTTCAAGTAGTATTCATGACGCTTCTCGAGAGCTCCGATCTGGGGTGTTGGCAGCGATCGCTCTTCCAAAGTCTCGACTTCGGCAGCTGATGGCATCAACGTGGGTGGCTCAAGGGTGGAAGCATTGGAATCATCGCGTTTGAAGTAGCTGCCATGGCAGAAGCAAGAATCGAAGCAGGTCGAATTGAGGTCGCTATCCGGAAATGTATTCAGATGACTCGTAACGTTGTTGCACTTGAATCCGTGCTTCGCGGCGCATTGGGTACTCAATTCTTGACATTGACCGTCACAGTCTCCGGGTACTGGCCGCTGCCCCGCCTTCAAGACCGGGCACATCAACACGAAGGCGTATTTCTTGGGCGCAGCGGCCTCAGATCGTGGTGTGAGTGAAGACGTAGCTGAAGTCTTATCAGCGGCTGTAGCGGCAGAAAGGCTTCTCTCCCAGTCAAGCATGCCTCTGGCCTGACAAAAGCAGTGCTTGGAGCAAGTTGAATTCTTGTCCTCGCCGGAAGATATGTGACCTGTGACAGAGTCGCAGCTGAAACCGTGCTTGTGGTGACACTCGTAGGCTAGCTTTTGACATTGCGTGAGACAGGGCACAAAGGGAGTTTTCCCTTCCTCTGGGCCTGGCACTGGACAATTCATAACCCAAGGTTCCTCGGGGTCGATGTTTCGTGACTCCAGAGCCTTGACCGTGTCAACTTCGACTGCTTCTTCCCTCGGTGGAGTACAGTGACAAGCTGTGCTGCAAGTCTCGTTACGGACAGCGGGTTGAACGATGATACCCATGTGCGAGCAGGAGTATCGATAGTCCGAGAAACAGGTTTGGGTGAGATTGTTGTCGACTTTGCCGTCGACCGAGCATGACATGCGGCTAGCCACTACATCCTTGAGCAAGAACGTAAGGACTATAACAGCGAGAAAGACCATGGAGGATGATGACCCTGGCATCAAAGTCAGCAGGTTGTAAAGGATCGAAAAAGTCCTGTTTGAGACTCACTTAACGACTTCACCTTCGAACGCCAAAAAGGCCACAGGTAATGTTGAGGACAAGGATTAGATGTTTGCTGGTAGATTTTAAGCAAGCGACTTGCTATCGAGGTGATGGAATGGTCGGTAGAAGTTTGTAGGTAAGGTAATCAAGGCTGGGGCAGGGGAAGACTTTATAGAGTGTGTAATGTAGTGCAGACACGGGTATCGCAGGCACGGTTGCTAGAGGCACGGTTATTGGAGGATCGGCTGTCATCATTATACAGTGATTGAAGGAACATGAGGTAAAAGAACTCTCATCTCACTGTGATGTGTACTAACCTCTGTGTGTACTAACCTCTGTGTGTACTGACCTTTATGTGTACTGACCTTTGTGATGTATGGTTACCTGTGTGATGTGTATTGGTCTGAGCTGGGTGTGCTGACTTCACGCTCAGAATGACTGGGTTATCGTCACCACAGATTCTGCCTCAACCACACACAATGAATACCACTGGTTCGAGCATGGAAAAAGAAGGTCTGCAACAGCTAGAGCTAGAAAGGGTGCCGAATAACGCCTACCCGATGCAAAGAAGATGGAAGAGTCTCGAGCCACGACATGGTTCTACATCGTGTTAAGAGGATTGGCCTAGATCCACTGACAGTACATAGCCGTGCCCTGTCACCTGAGGACCTCATGCGCCATATCGCTGTACTCCTAGCCAGGACGTCTCGGGTAAAGTCTTTGACTATCATACGGTCCAGTACGACATAAACACACACTACATGTACAGTTACATGCTGATTCTGGATGTAAGGCTTTAACAAAAGTTTGAGGGTCCGGAGCTTGGTTGACCTAACCAGCCACAGCTAGAGCTCCTATAGTTGTTAGGTTCGTAGTGAGATTTGCATGTATCGGGGGCATTGGCTTTCTTTCTTCCTCTTGGAGGTTACCATATGCATGAATATGCTTGCACCTTCCACGACGTTCTAGGCGCCGGGAAAAGCTCTCGAATACCTTGTGAAGGTCGTGGGCAATGCAATAGGTAATGCAGCGGAACTATCGAAGGAGCACATCGAAAGTGAGGCTTTGTTGTTGATCCCTTCTAAGCTGCCAAATTGGCCAAGGTATGTACGGACGAGCATAGAGCTATATCCGTATGCACAACCAACTTGAACGGTAGGTACCATTCAACTGGCACACATTCTGGATCGATTATGCCCCCGGTCCAACACGTCAAGTACTCTTAGCTCCGAGAAAGAGAGTACATCAGCATGCGGCACATCAGAGTATCTGGCCAAGTGGTAAAGTACTATATCACAGCACGTGAACATCTGTGCAGGGATGCTGACACATACTTGAGTCAGCAGCACGCTAGAACATTCTGGGATTAGCTTCCTTGGCACTGATCACTGGCCGAGAAGCCTTGGACCTCAAATTGCACATCTGAGACTTTGAATGCCCTCTTCCACATAATCTCTTCTCCCTCAGCTCAAACAACCTGCCGGTAACATCCTCAGTCTCGGCCTCGCCGCAGCAGCCATGAGATGGACCTTGCTTATCAGCTCGAAGACTGTAAGATGCGGTCGTTGAGCATGACACCCAGCCTTGGGCAGATCAGTCGTTTTGCACTGACACCTAGCAAGTACACCTCCAGGCAGTCCTCTAGAAACAACCTGGGCATCGATGTGCCTAACGTACACCTGCTAGCTATGCTAGCCTTAGACTGTACCATGTTGCCCTTTTGTTTCCGGCCTACCAATACGCTCAAGTTTGAATGCATTACGTTTCCATCCTTAAGTTGGTGCAAATCAGGTTGGTGCAAGTCTCTTACCATGACCTTTCCGAAATTCGCGAGGCTAGCAACGTTCCGACAGTGTGCAAATTTCCGCCCCAGCGTGTTGTCGACCTGGTCATCAACGAAGCACCAAACGTTCGAGTCCGAACCTCCTGCATGAGGCGAGGCTGCAACCAATCGAGCCTTCGGTACTCACTAGTCCCACAACTCGCGGCTTGTGCCGTACTGGATGTGCTGTCTCATACCACCTTAGCTGAGCATGGCTCTCTCTGCGTATATTGAAGATCGCTGCGCCCGGGGCCGAACCGTGGGTACCGCGACTGCCTGGAGCTAATCAACTCTCCTTTGCTTTCTTCTCGAGTCACTGCTCTCTTCTTTTGTTCGCTGCCTACCGAACCAAAGACACGCTCAACAGCTTCGACATCAGCACTCGACATGTCTCTCGCGACCTCTTCATCACACTCCTCCCTCTTCTCGGCAGGACCTGGGCAACCTGCTACTTCCCTGATGGTGATATATCCCCTGCAGACGTTGCCTGCAATGCGGACGACGCTGATAGCTGGTGCTGCTTCAGTGATCAAGCTTGTCTATCCAACAAGTTATGTTTGACTGGTTACGTTGGCGCTGTTGCGCAATACGCTCGAGGTACATGCACAGATCAGTCATGGCAGTCAGGCGCATGCCCGGATTTTTGCTTGGACAGTGAGGCATATACCTTTACCAGGAAGGACCTGCTAACATATGGTATAGCTCCGAACTTGGGCAATCCAGTCTTCAGTTACAATACTACTGGTACTGATTCATATTGTTGTAACGACAACTGCTCCTGCGATTCCGGCAGTGACAATGAAGTATTGAGCTTTAGTGGAACACCATACACAGTGTCGGTGATCGGACAGACAGCAACATACCTCAATCCAAGTGCGACGCTATCGATTTCTTTCTCGTCGTTAAGATCTACCACAGCGTCCCCCGCAACCACTACCTCAGCAGCTTCGTCCTCAACAAGTTCAACGACACCCACAACCCAAATCAGCTCGTCAGCCTCCACAACCAGCTCGGCTGCTTCCGCATCTCCCACTCCCGGTCCATCAGATAACAGCTCCGTCGCAGTGGGAGCAGGAGTCGGGGTGGGCGTGGGCGTTGCCGTCATCGCCATCGCCGCTGGGATCTTTTTCTTCGTGCGCCGCCGGCGCAACAGAGCCGCGAATGCACAGGCCAATAACCCTGAAAAACACGACTACCTACCAGCCTACTTTGATACATACTCCAACCATGCCAAGAGCAACCAAGCACCAGCTCATGTAACGAAAGTAGGACCGGATTTGAGAGCGGAAGCAAGTGAACTTGCTGGTCGGGGAGAACATGCTTCGAGAGCAGCCGGCGCACACGAGCTCCAGTAGGCATACTTCTCTCATCAATTATGGTGAGATTTACAGGAGATGTGTTCACTTCGCAGAAACTGGTTTAAAAAGGCTTTATAACCGCCTACACAATAAGCACAGCCTGCTGCTGTGCCACCATTCCTTCTCACTCCTCATTCAGCCTTCTCATCTACTCCTCCGCCATGCTGACCTGCCTCTGACGCCCACCGACACTACCCATTCTCGCTTGCCTAGCATCTTCCAGGCCCTCGCTTTTTCCAGCCCGCCCACCTACATCTTGAATCGCCTTCAATTCCACCAGGCCGTACTCTCGAACATCCTTGCGGATGAACTAAAACGGCTCCTTCAGCGTCATGCGTGGGCACGTGATGACCCTGTTGAAGTCTGCCACCATCTTTCGAAGCCAAGTGCAAAGTCAACGTAAAGAGGCAAAGAAAGATCAAACCGTCGCCAATATTTACCCGGACTTCCTTTGAAGGACTCCTCTGAACATCTTTGGACCCGATCGCTGTAGAAGGACCCATCGGCGTCTCAGTGATAGACCAATTCAGAACCTTGGTCGTCGACAGACATCATCCGTGGTCGCACGCCCGTGCAGGTGGTCCAACAACGCACACCGGTCAGTGCGTGGGACAACCTTCAGAGCAAAGCTTCGGGTAGGAGAAAAGCCTCAAGCCGAGGTTTTGGAGAATTTGTATTTCCGTCTATTGCGGACGGCAGCTTTTGGAAGTGATTTAAACCGTGTCTACAATTCCGCGGAGCTGAACGGGCTCGGGCTCGACTTTGCAGGAGGATTGCAAAGGCCTTTTTGGATGGCGATCCAAGTCGAGGTACTGGCAGAAGAGACGGGTCGTGGATTCATGACCCCCAGTCTGGAACGAGGCCGACGAGCTGAACGACACTCGATCGGACAAACCGGAAAGCGTGCAGCTGGAGGAAGAGAGCATGTTGGAAAAACACAGACACACAGTTTCTAGACCAGGGTCTTTTGTCTGCTCGTGGCTTCGTGAGAGGCTGTGCAAAACCCCCCTCCCCTCTGTTCTAAATCAAATACTACCACGTTCCCTCGATCAATGCCGCCAAGAAAAGAAACGAAGACGAAAATGGTGGCATTCCGTAATGGATTGTGTGTTTCCCCGTAGAGTACTACAGTATCAGGGATGGGCGGAGAGTTAGTCAATCCCAGTAACAACCCTCTTCACATTCTATCTAGGAGGTGATGAAGCGGAGTAAAGCATTTTTAACCGTATCTATGCCGTGATACCGACCTAGGTAAATACTTACCGGGAAGACATGTCAAGTGGCGCCCCCTCGGGGCTTGTTTCGATGCAACGCTCCATGCCTTTTTCGATGGTGATTACACTAGGAATGTCAAGCTGTTCCATCGTACACGTTTTCGCCGTTTTAATGCATCTTTCTTGATCCCAACAAACTTGGTGGATCTATACACGGTGTTGGAAAAAGTTTTCTCTCGTTAATTCGCCTGC
>Ga0115846_100066_pt1 | contig 43642 bp, 28 predicted proteins | sample InSIn5gowninarea_2_FD_83860 | JGI IMG/M metagenome (GOLD analysis project Ga0115846, IMG submission 83860) | reverse complement strand
TATTTGCATTCAGCACTTGCTCGTCGGCTCGAGTTACAGCGTGCAACCAAAGACGAGGTCGTCGACTAACTCAGCACCCAACTCAGAACAAAGAGTCAAATTCTCCAGAATTGTTCTATTTCTTGATTGCATACGCGAAAAGTTTGCGGAAAAAATGATCACTCTCGAACATCTTGATGCTGCATTCAATTATGTAAAAGAGCCTACACCAGAAGAAGGAAAGAACAAGCGCAGTTCCTTGGTAGTCACCTCTGCTTTCTACGATCGGTTCAAATGGACGACTTCAGACTTCAGTTCAATGCAACGTGTGCTATCAGGCATCCATGACAGTTTACTACGAGAGCTATATGATGCGATGATGACTGCATATGACAACAAGCAGTCGCCTCTACTTGGAATGATTCTAGCAGTCATAGACGAGCACATTTGCAGTGATCCAAGTTTTCATGAAAATATGAAAGAATTCAACCACTTCAAATCAGAAGTATGTAAGGGTTTGGAAGTCAAGGCAAAAGATACATACTCTGAGTTTGTCGACAAGGAAATTCCTGGCGAACAGGAAACTTGGGAGTTCTACCACATCATGCAACTCGGCAAGAAGGTGCTCGCTCAAGCCCAGAAGATTCAGAAGCGATATCGAAACAACCCCGAGGTTCTGGGGATCAACCCACTAATCATTCTGCTGCAGGTTGTGTTGCCTTCCTATGCGGAGGATTCAAGGGCTATGATTGAGTCAATCTTGGACATGGCCAAAGCAAAGGGGCAGGAAGTCCCAATTCAGGATGGTTTCGACCTCTACAAAGATCTTTCCAACTTCAGACGAGTATATGCTGACGCTCTACCTGGCCAAACATTTCCGTATAAAGTTGAGGAGCAGCTGCAGGAATTTGTGTGGCGATGGGTTAATGCTACGCAGGAACAGATCGTGGGCTGGGTCGATGAAGCAATCAAACAAGACAATTTCGAAACCCGTAATGAGGACAAAAGCCGTCCGCCGACAGAAGATGAACGCCATAGTAATTCCGTCCTTGATATGTTCAGATCCTTCAATCAGGTTATGGAGCAAGTGTCCCAGCTCGAATGGGACGATGATCTCACATATGCGAAGTTCATGACTGCGCTGTCCAAATCACTTGGAGATGGCATCGCAAGATATTGTGATATACTCGATTCGTTGTTTCGTAAGGAGATGAACAGATTGACACCAGAGCAAGAGTTGGCAGCCACTCAGACGAGGCAAGAGAAGTTGATGAGATATGCTAAGGATACCTGGAACAACGAGACGAGGACCGAACCATTTCAGTTTTATCCTAAATCGTTCGTCAAGCTCAATGATGTTGCTTTCGCCATACAGAAATGGGATCAGGTCGAGAAAGAAATGAACGTTGACATGCTTGCCGACGTGATAAAACAACACAATCCACCTCCGGTGCAACAGAAGCGAAAGGCCACGAACTACGTATTCACAATTAAAATCGTGGAGGCGGAAGGATTGAAAGCGTGTGATGTTAATGGTTACAGCGATCCGTATGTCGTACTCACAGACGAAAAGCAGAAGCGCCTGTTCAAGAGCAAGACGATATATCGCAATCTTAACCCTCGATGGGAAGAGGCTGTGGATATCAGCACGCAGGGACCTTTGAATATGATTGCCACTGTTTGGGATTGGGACGCTATGGGTGACGGTGACTACGTTGGTCGTACTACGCTGAAGCTTGATCCAGCTCATTTTGGAGACTTCTTGCCACGAGAATATTGGTTGAACTTAGATACACAAGGACGTATGCTTGTAAAAGTGAGTATGGAAGGCGAGAGGGATGACATCCAGTTCTACTTCGGCAAAGCTTTTCGAGCCTTACAACGAACGCAGCGAGATATGACTCGATCAATCACTGACAAACTGTCTGAGCATATCAACAACTCCCTATCAAGAAAGAAACTACAAAGTCTAACAACCAAGTCTACAGTCGCATCTCTATCATCCTATGTCTATCGGAATCGTACTCAGCAAGCACCAAGTGAACATTCAGACATGGACGTCCTAAAACCTCTGTTCAACTATTTTGACGATAATTTCTTCATCATGAACCAAACATTGACGCCAGGCGCCATGATCGCAGTCATGTCGCGACTATGGAAAGAAGTCCTCAACACCGTCGAATCACTCCTAGTGCCCGCACTCTCCGACCTCCCATCACAGCAAAAGCCACTCACCCAACCAGAGCTAGACATAGTATTCAAATGGCTAGACAGCCTCTTCCAATTCTTCAATGCCGTCGACGAAGAAACAGGCCAAGCCAACGGCGTGCCGACCAACGTCCTCCGCAGCCCGAAATACCACGACCTCCAATCTCTAAACTTCTTCTACTTCGACACAACCGAAAACCTAATCCGCACGTCCGAGCGCATCGCAAGCGCAACAGCCCAAAACCAACAACAAGCACGCTCACGTATGTCCGCACCAGCTGCCTTCGGTGGTGGCGGTGGCCTTCTCGCAGCCGGCGCCGCACCAGGCGCCAAACGCGCCAAGAGTATTATGCTTGCGCGCAACCTAGGCACGATGCGTCGCGCCAAGGAAGAGAAGTGGAAAGCCGCGCAGGCCGAACCAAGCGATGATATGATTCTGAGGATTCTGAGAATGAGGCCTGAAGCTAGCGGATATTTGAAGGATCGGAGTAGGCAGAAGGAACGGCTTGCGGCTGCGGCGGCGGCGGATTTGATTGTGAGACAGAGTCTTATTGCGGGTGGTGGGAGGATGACGGGGCCTAGTGTTATTAGGAGGTGAGATCGGCTGTGGGAAGGGGAGAGGGGGGGGGGTGTTTAGTAAACAAACGATACAGCGTGGAAGCAAATGAATGGACGAAGCTCTTGAAGGATATAAATTGTGCTTTGCAGTACAGTGTTCAGGTTGTTACAGTATAACACGATACGGAAGCAGGCGAGCGAGTGGGCGGCAAGCAAGCGGTATTTTTGTCTGAGATAGTTAATGAATTTATGGATTGATGATGATGATATTTATTGGCAATGATCTTGATACTGTTTTTAAAAGCTACAATACTCTACTGGTCACATCAACATCGTGATTTTGCCTTGGATATGTGTGAACGGTCAATGACTTACATGCGTGGTTTCCGTGTATATTCGATCAGCTCAGCTCTCGCTTTTGACATCATGGCGTGTTCAGTAGGTTGTAAACATTGGGAAGTTGCATGCAGTAATTTCTTTCTTCACCAACCCTGGCTGTATCGGTTCCTTTGATTCTCACGTTTCGTTACGAACCCTGGACCAGCAGAATGAAAGTATTGGTAATGTGTTGGTAAAAGTGGTATTACAATATATCCCTAGTCTATACAAATTTAAGCTCTATCGACCCTTATCCGTGCCAGACTTGAAAGAAAGAACACGATATGCTTTGAAGACTGTATTCCATATCAGCCGAAAAAGACCAAGATCAACGTGTGCCAACTCTGTTGCGAGCGATCATCTGCAGAACCGTTGGCACTTGTTGCCCAATGTAGAAGCCAGTCGCCGCCGTGATACCCATTTCTGTCCATGTGCTACCCATTCGAAGCCCGGTGTAGAGGAAACCCGACATCGCGATACCAATACCCACCCATGTCATTATTCCTTGCCGTACACCAGATTTCATGATACCATCCACAGCTACGGTATCGTTCAATCTCGGGAATGGCTTATCCTTGGGCACCGGCACATTCAGCATATTACACAATGGCTCCCAACCGTCTCGAACATCGTAGAAGAACAATCTGTCTTGTGGGACGACCCTCTTAAGGTATTCGATATGTCGATCCCAGGTCTTTCTTGACGGCTTCTTCTCCTCACTAGGCAAGAAGTGGTGGTGGCCGAAGTTCCCATTGTCGAGAGCGTCATGATATGTACGGAACCATCTAAATCTGGGGACTGGTAATAGAATCCAGAACAGAAGTGTGAAGTTGGCTTTCTCGACAATTGGGCGAATAGAATCCCACCATTTCTCCGGATCCCGAACCGTGCATATGACAATGGCATCTGGATGTATTTCCAACAGCTCCTCCACACATGCATTTCCTGGAAGATCTGTGCAACCGACGAAGCCATCCATCAGAGCCTTGATCTCGCTGTGCACAAATTGCTTATCCTGTTCGTTGCAGATTGGGGTTTTGCGGAAGACTTCGATCCATCTTTTAATGACAGACTCGTCGGAGCACAGCAGTTGTGTTCCCCCGTGATAGCATGGACCACCAAGTAGTTCAGACAATGCAGCACCGAAGGATGTGGTTGCAGTCCTGGAGAGACCGGCACCGATCACTCTGAATTTGGCATTAGGATCTGGTTTGGAGGCAGCGTGGCCCATATTGAAGGCGACACCCCGGATGGAGGAGTGACGTATCGTTTGTGAACTGTCGAATTCGACTCTTTGTTCTGAGTTGGGTGCTGAGTTAGTCGACGACCTCGTCTTTGGTTGCACGCTGTAACTCGAGCCGACGAGCAAGTGCTGAATGCAAATACTGTGATGAGACAATAGTGTGCTCTGGCAACAAGATATTACTGAAGCTCTAGTATCAATCCAAAATCACTAGAGTTGTACAAAGTTAAATCAGGCGCAAGAGGTGAATAGCTGGCAGACTCGAAAATGAGAAACAGAAAGGCGAGGTGAATGTTACTTCAAGTTCTCATGTGCTGAGTACCTGGCTTGCTTCTTGTATTCACGGCAGGAGCTTACCGGGGTGGTCCAATCTACTAACACTGGAAACTGTTCTCATGGCAAGCACGGGGGAAGCACGGTCAGGAGCACGAGACCAAGAGGCTCAGAGAGGAAAGACGCGGTGAAGTGAAGTACAGGGATGATACCATAGGAGGACCTTTTAGCTCAATAAGCTTTACAATGAGGACCACTACATGTACTAGGTACCTAGTCGTAGGTTCAACTGTTTCTTGCGTTGTGTTTGCAACACTCCAGTAGTTTCTGTGGCCATGATTTGAGCTTGACACAACCAAGCTGTAGATGGCAGTCATCCAAGCACAAAAGCGACGACGGCATTGTCGAGAGATAAACGAGAGGCCTGAATGCGAAAACCACTCGTGCCTTGGCCAGCAACACAGATAAGCTCAGGTACGTTACTATGCATTAAGAGAAGCATTCGGAAGGTCGAGTACCTGGCAGTGGTGGAGAGCCAAAAGGAAATTAGCATGGCCAAGAAAGGCATTGATTGGAGTCGGAATCCACTGTCCCACAACGTCCTCTCACACTACTTTCATGTTCCATCACTTCAAGTCTCAGCAAAGTGGGATAGGTGGAAAGGCTACACAACGTGATGTCTGGTGTGATCTGCCTCATTCCACTCGGCGAGTCAAAGTCGGTCAAATTAAGGTAATGCGATAAGATAATAGACACATCAAACAATCAAGGGTGTTCCTTACAATGACATTGTCACTACCCCTTAGCTCGACGATCTCTTTGCGTACGAGCTCAAACTCAGTCTACGACATGAACCAGTTTGAATTTAGTTGCCTGCCAGCTGCGACGGCGGGCCCAGCATGCAGGATGATTGTCACAAAAGACTGTTGCTACACACAGTATACCTCGAAATCTCCTTTACCTGAACTTTATTCTGATGTAAACTCTGGTATGATCCGGATAATTTCCCCGTCTCAATACAAAGCTCGCTTGCTGTCTAACATGAAACCTGATGAAAGAAATGACTTGCTAGCTGTACTGCTCCATAGCGGATGCACTCCTCAGTGTCCGAAGATTGCCTGTCCACAGTATGTGTTCACATACTTACTCACGAGTAGAGCTACCTTGGTCTTGAGAGTTCCCCAGACAGTACTCTATCACCAGAACAGCTACAGATTGTTTCTGGAAAGTCTTGTCCACAGCCATAAACTATCCTTCACCTCCACGAAACATTTAGACGGCAAGGCTAAGTTCAATACTAGAGAGTTACAATCCTCGAACACCAGATGATACTGTGCACCAAAGTGCGCGTTGAGCATGGTCAAATAAGCAATATTGCGAGCCTTCCTAACGCCTCTCTCAGAGTTTGACTCTACAACCAAGCCGGCCATTGACAAAGGTGATACTAAACACCGCACCTTGCATTTGATCTTCATCCACGATACTAACCACGCCGTCATCCTGTGCAAGAGTCTGCCTGCTATGGAACAGAGATGAACACAAAACATACTGTTTACCTACTCACATCATCACAAAGGTGATAACGTGGCAAGCAACACATCAGTCTGAAGCAACTGCACCAGCCCGTCTGTGTTTCTTTGGTGGTCATGATTCTTGATCCGAGATGGAGTCAATATCAAATAAACATGTTCATGTTGTTAAAAAGATGATCTCTTCGGCCGCCAACATCGCAAGGCTGTAGATGGAGATGGAGTCACTCAGCGATTGACCAGCTCGTGGTGAACTTGCAAATAGACAACAGGAGAGAAGTGTTACCTTTACTGTGGTTCAGTAGCACCCGACTGTTCGGATGCCTACCCGAGTCAGACTCTGATTGGTGGCGGAGAGCCACCATGGCAGAAGCAAGCGCAGCGGCGCGTGAAGATCGCGCCCCACTGTATACTGTACTGCAATTGTTTATTCTCCGGATGAATTCTCCCTTCTGGAAATCAAATGCTGAATCAAGAGGCTATACAACCATGAATCCCCAGTGGTTCAATCATATCATTGAATAGATTGATTCTTGTGGCACCAAAATCCGTCTTGATAGAACGAAGATTTTGTGATTTGCAAGATTCTTTAAAGTCTAGAGTTTCGCCACTAGCATCTATTTGGGTACACGACTGGGATCTGGGTGGCTTAGTTCTGTGGTCACGGCCCCAACGAAAAGCCCAACAGCCAGTTAAACAGTCTCTTTGAGCAACCCTCAGGGCACCCGCTAGGCTTGAATCCGTAAGACGGTTTGACCTCGAACGCGCGGACTGGCCCCTGCAAAGCCTGCTTCAGATCCATTTTCACTATCCCCGTGTTTTCCTTGAACTGCGCTCACGACTTTTCCTACAGTACTTGTAACAGGCGATATTGTTCACAGTCTTTGTTCTCATTCACAGTCGACTTCAATTCTCGATCCTTCCTTCATTCAGCCACATTTGTTGTTCGTCGCTCGTTGCACAGAATCATTCACTTTGCAGCTCCTGTACAACATTCGTTCCACCATCTTTTATTTCACCCCTTGTTCGATTATCGTGCAACTTGAAACAACAAACGAGGAAGCCTCCATTTACAAGCATATCTGTACCACCTATCGTTCAAGCCTCTAAAATTTGGCACTCAAGTCAAAATCGATATCAACTACGAATTGAGTGGATCACTGTACAGGGACAACGAAATGGGTCGGTTCCTGGCAGCTTCGTTTTTGCTAGCCGCAATCGTCGCGCCTACTCTGGCAGCCAGCTGTGGTGGCGGAAGTCTTTGTCCTCAGGACTCACCTTGTTGCTCACGTACGTGGAATCAAAATGAAGAATGTACAAAGCATACTGACAAGTCGCAGAATATGGCGAGTGTGGAACCGGCGCATATTGCCTAGGCGGCTGCGATCCTATCAATTCATATAGCCTCAATGCATGCATGCCGGCGCCAGTGTGCCAATCCAAAAATTACACTTTCAGCGATTTGAGCAGCATTCAAGCAAACACAAAATATCTCGGAGATGCCACTCAAGCTGGTTGGGTTTCGTCCGGCGAGCCAGTAGAATACCAAAATACTGCGCTGCTTACTATGGCATCAGGCACTGTTGGAACACTGCTGACCAGCACACATTATGTTTGGTATGGCAAAGTTGGTGCGATGCTGAAGACCAGCGCTGGCGCTGGTGTAGTCACTGCCTTCATTCTCTTGAGCGATACCAAGGACGAGATCGATTTCGAGTTTATCGGCACGGATCTTCGGACCGCCCAGTCCAACTTCTATTCTCTGGGTGTTACAAACTGTAAGCCGAGCAATGGAATTTCAGGTTATGGGCCAGCCACTAATGTTTACCAGATAATAACGAGAAAAACTTGTCCATTCCTAGCGACTCCATGCAAAACTACCACTTCTATGAATTCGATTGGTCGCCAGATCAGCTCACATGGTCCATTGACGGAACAGTCCTTCGAACACTCAAGAAATCCGATACTTGGAATGCAACCGCCAACCGCTATTCCTACCCTCAGAGTCCGGCAAGAGTACAGTTGTCACTGTGGCCTGCTGGCCTCCCGACCAATCCGCAAGGCACTATTAACTGGGCTGGTGGCCAGATCAGCTGGAATTCTCCTTACATGACCAACGGTTACTATTTTTCCCAATTCAATTATGTCAATGTTCAGTGTTACGACGCTCCTTCAGATGCTCAGGTCAAGGGAACCATATCTTACCAACTCACCAACAAAAACGCCAACGAAAGTGATTTTGCGATCACTAACAATCCCACTGTCCTTGGGTCCTTCCTCGCTGATGGTCTGGATACAAATCTAGGCAAGAACGCCTCCTCTAGCGTGTCTGGCACCCCCACCACAACCGCGAATACTGTTCCAGGAGTTACTGGCGCTGGGAACGACAACCATGCAGGGGATAGCACCACCACCACGACTGCAGCAGCGCAGACCAAGTCTAGCTCTGCGAGCTCATCCTCGGGCTTCGTCCAAGGTGGTACTAGTGGCAAGAGCGGTGCTTCGAATATTCAGGCCGATAACAAGGTGTTATCGGGAAGCTTATTCGCTGCAGTGGTAGCGATCGTTGCGATGTGTATATTGTGAGGATTCGTACAGCGTTCTTTGTTTCTTGCTTGGCTGTTATTGAGCATTGGATTGATCATTGAAGCGCAATTGATGCATTACATCAACCACCACGGCGAATCCAGTCGCCCTTAGTTCACCTTTTACGAATTTGATATTTGCGTTCCCATACAACACTCACTCAATCCGTAATGTTTCCAGGGTGATCGTTCTGCCTGATCATATACAACCGTACAAACTGGAGCTTTCCGTTTTCTGGTGTCGTCTGAACATCAAATTCACAACTTACATGTATCTTAGGTAAGCTACCTCCGATTGGTTGATTCGACCAAGTTCGGTGACCGCCAATGAACGCATCCTACATCATTACATCTACTGCTCCTCTCACGCATTTGATTTATAACTGTTATTCACGTCGTGCATATACTAATTCCTCCACCACAATTCCTACCATCGTATTCTCTCTAGCTATCTATCTCGATAAACCGCAAGTCTCTACTATACCCTGACAGCCGCCACTGGTTGCTCAAGTTCTTGCAAAACCATTCACAATGAATGCGCCATCCTTGGAGCTCCTCAGAGCTTTGCGATTTGCAGTCAATTGTACAGCACGCAAAACCGCTCTCCATACTCCTATAACTCGAGAGGTGTGCCACCGTAACCTTTTAAACACAATCAAACAGCGCTCAGTCACAACTCGATCACTAACGACGACTTCGCGGCACCACCTCCCTCTATCAGTACCTGGCACTCGCGCCTCACGTAATCCCTATGCACCGACTCACACTGACCGCGGTCCCAAGTCGTCCGAAGACACTCAAACTGATTTTGGTGTCATGGATGTCCTAGGCAATATTCCTGCCCCAGCAACCTCCATCGATGCCTGCACATCTGACGGCTTCCATCTCGACAACGGCGTGAAGACAGAGGGGGGCCGCGGGATCGTGTTGGTCGGTGGTGAAGCCTTCAATTGGGAACCCTGGTGGATGCTACCCGAGTCTCAGAATAGTGGATCTGCGCAACAATCGCGAATTGGTGATATGCTAGATGCAAAGAGAGGAATACTGAATATCCCGCCACAGAGCTTAGGATTGTTGGAATTGTTACATCCGAAGCCGGATCTATTGATCTTCGGCACAGGTGCCAGGCTGTGGATGTTGAGCCAAGAGTGCAGGAAATATGTCATGGAAGTGTTGGGTTGCAGAATTGATGTTATGGATACGGCAAATGCAGCGGCTGCTTACAACTTGCTTGCCAAAGAAAGAGGCGTCGAAGGGGGAGCAGGTGTCGGGGCTGTGTTTTTGCCAGGTGGATGGACGGGGCCTAAACCGCCGGCTGGGAAGAGACCGGCACGAAGGTGAGAAAGTATTGAGGACAAAAGAACAAAAACATGGTGCCTAAAATTTGAAGTATAAGAGCAGTGAGCGCAGAGGTGCGGAAGACTCTTACACGTACAAGGACGGAGGCTCAATGAGACTCGCAGAAAACATCTTTGGCAAACCACGAGTCTTATGCATAGAAACTCACTTACGAGCAGACACAAGCATTGTTTGGGTTAGCCAAGGTCCAGTTACCTCCGGCCATTACGGCCTTCGACGTCCTTTCATTACCACACCTACTCTCCGGCAATTCACTACCCCCTCGATATTCTGTCACAATCCCATCATGTTTGCCTTACTCTCCCGACCCGGAGTACCTGCCCTCTACAATGCCGAACGACGGCTTCCAGACACTTATATTCCTATTAATGCAAATTCTCTTCCATCAATAGGTCTTCAGAACACCTCAGGGGCTTTAACTCAGTGGTAGAGTGCTTCGTTTGCACACTATTTATGGCATAGGAGTTACGGCTACTCTGCTTCATATGTGTCTGATCTCGAAGAAGTCAGCGGTTCGATCCCGCTATGCTCCAATTTTTTCTTCTGAATTTGGCCAAATTCCAGGTGGTTGAGATGGAGACACTGTCTTGGCATATTTTTGGAGGGAAAGGGAGAGTCACTGCAGTCACTACTACCTGATCTAAAGGTATCGAAGACTTGTCTTGCGTTTGACGGGAGGGTAGGGCCGGAAATGTTACATGATGGCATGAGGGCGAGCGAGGCTTTCAAGTCTTTTGCCGTCCAGTGGAAGATTACTTGGAGTCAAAAAATCTCGTGTGTCCCGCTGCGTGGTTCCTGAGGTGACTATTCCCTGTGTTCGTGTTGTCAGATTATCTCCTAGGGCGAGAGCGTACTGGAATTGGGACGTTGAATGATCAATGGACCAATAGTATGAAGGCAGGGCTTGGTCTGAAGCATTCTTGGAACAGCATTGTCGCACGCTAGTGTCTTGTTCACAGTCAGTACCCGTTCATACTCTAGGAACGAGCGTTATATCCAGACGTATTGTATCGTATTACATGTTGATTGCTTTTCATTGGTATTTGGTGGAAAATGCTCAACATACACCATCAGATAGACAGAGTTTAGATGTTTACTTTCTATGTGTGGTTGGTGTTTCGACTGCCATTGCTCTGCGCGAAATGACCAGCTCCAAACAAATGAGTGGTCTGCTATGGCTCTACTGAGAGTTCATGGACTTCAGCTAATAAACGCCACTCAACGAATCAAACCCCTGTCAAGGAGCACACCTCAAGTCCCGCGACCAACACACGGTGCTTACCACCAATGAACGATCGTGCTTTGTAAGACTACCCCAGGATTTCTGACCATGCCGACGCCGATGCCCCATTCTCCGCTTTACTCGTACACCAACCTGGGGATGCTTACGCGACCTTCTCCTCCTTCATCTCATGTCATAGAGTTCCGCTTGAAGCAGGAACTCAACCTCATGTGAAACACCAACCTCAAGTATCTTTTTGTTGTCTTGGTTGACGGCTACAAAACTCATCCAGACGTCCCTGTTCAGTGACACGGTCGACCAGCAGTCACTTGCCGAAGGCAGGACAATATGGCCAGTCGACCAACCTACGTTGGTGGCGTCAACATCGACTCCTCCCCCCTTCCTACTACAGTCTCAGAACACTACCCATGGCAGAAGGCTCTCTTCGATGTTGGCATCTTCAAAGACACAATTTACCCATCTCTATCGCTACACTGCTCTCTCGCTGTCGCCGCTTACGGTCTCGGCCGAGTGAACAACAATGTTCAAACCAAAGATCTCATCTGGCCTCTTGCCCCCATCATTAACGGTTGGTGGTCAGCCGTCGGACGACGTGTGTTTGTCCGAGGACTTCCTCTCTCCCAAGCCCTCGGTGCCCTCTCACGACCTGAACGTCTCATCTTAACTGGTGTTACGCTATGGGGTGGTCGACTCTTCTACCGTCTCTTCACCCGAGCCCAGAAGCGAGGCAAGGACGACGACCGCTACGAGGAGATGAAGAAGGACCCCAATTTCTGGAACAAGGCTCTCTTCTCAGTCTTCCTGCCAGAAGCCATCTTTCAGACCCTGATCACCCTACCCTTCACTGCCCCCTTCCATCATCAAGGTGCCGTGTTAAGTGGATACCATCCGTTCCTTCAAGCCACAGCCGTCGGCCTCTTCAGCACCGGTTTCGCCCTCGAAGTTCTCGCCGACAGCCAACTCGATGCTCACAAACAAACCAGCTCAGACCAACACACGATGTACAAAGAAGGCGTTTGGTCTATCGTTCGCCACCCCAAGTAAGCCTCATTTTCCTTCTTCCCTTCCCTCACGTCATTCCACAAACTAACCGCTGAAAAGCTACCTCGGCGATGCCCTGATTCACTTCTCTTTCCCTCTCCTTCTCTACGCATCCGACATGCTCGCCCCTATCGAAATCATCGGCTCCCTCGCCAACTACGCCTTTCTCCGCTACGTTAGTGGTGATAAGGCCACCGAGACCCACCAGGAGCGTCGCTACAGTGTGAGCAGTGAGCAGAAGCATGCCGATCTCCAGCGCTACCGCGAGGAGAAGAACTCCTTTTGGCCGGATGTCAAGGAGTTGGGTAATGAGTGGCTTTGGACGGTTGTTGGAGCGGGAATAATTGGGGCTCTGGTGGAACAGGGGGTTCATCAGTTTTTGTGATTTGACCGAGATGAGAGGTAGTGATGTGCTGTGGTGGAAGGAGGGAGAAAAATAGGTTTGGTGATGTAGTGGGGTGGGAAAATGATATTGACTGAAGTTGCTTCAGGAGAAGTCATGCTAGCTAGCTCGACTAGGGAAGGATGAGGTACGATGTGATGTGATATCATATGATAGGTCAATTTTCTAATCTTCTCTCTTTTTCCTCTCTGTTTTGAAGAATGCAAACACTCTCTATGCAGAAAGGTTGGCAAGCTTTATTTTCATGTTAACACTCTCACATCAAGCACAGGTGCATCCTGAAGATGAGCCAAGCCTCAAAGGTCATTGCCATTCATCGAAACAATCAAACTGCAAAGCAACATAAATTATCCTTTCCGAAGTTGTTCAGATCGAAGTGAGCAGATTCTCGCGGTACGGGCATGTCCACTTCACGATCACCAATTAGCACCCCTCGGCACAGCTCTACTTGGTACAGCATTTTTTGAGTCTCTGCCTTTTCCTTGCCTCGCTGTGGTTGGTTACCATGTTTGAAGTCAGAGAGAACAATCTTCCAACGAAGAAATGTGAGTCATAACAGGCACCCTCCAGTCACCGATCTGCTAGAAGCATGTCTGTCCTAGAGCACCAAATATGATCATGCCCACATTAAGGCTACGCAGTAGGTATGTGCAGGTCCTCTTCCAACACATAATCTATATATCATGCCCTACACGAAAACTCCCCGCACAACATCGAAGCACAACTTTTCGTTCTCAGATCATGAACATCTTCGACCTTCCCACAAACTTCAATTCAGATAAACAAACACCGTTGCAACAGCACCCATGGATCCCAACCAGCCCCAAACCCCTCCATCCACTCCGCCAATCTACTTCTGGAAACCTAACGAGCCCTACGGCTTCCTCAGCCAGTGGTACATCTCCCCCCCTAACAGACCCCTCCACCGGTATCAAATTCAACTGTTGCGAGCAATATATGATGTACCACAAAGCCGTCACATTCAACGACGAGAAATCCAAATGGATCATCCTCGACGAACTGGATCCGCGAGAGCACAAGAAATTAGGTCGGATGATTAGGGGGTTTAGCAAGCATAAGTGGGATGAGGTGAAATTTGATGTTGTTGTTAGGGCGAACGTGTTGAAGTTTACGCAGGCGAAGGCGTTGGAGGGGGATGAGCTTGTGGGGGATATTTTGAGAAGGGAGGGAGGGCAGGATGAGGAGGGTGGACCGCCGTCTTTGAGGGCGTTGTTGTTGGCTACGGGGGAGAGGGAGTTGGTTGAGGCTAGTAGCAGGGATAGGGTAAGGGGTATTGGGTTTACGGCGCTGCAGGCGGAGAGGGAGCCGAGGTATAGATGGGGGAAGAATCTACTTGGGAAGGCGCTGATGGAGGTTAGAGAGAAGTTGAGGGAGGAGGAACAAATTGAGGATTTGGTGGGATGAAAGGCTGCTTGATTTGCGATGGATGATGGCCCAGGGGCAGCCGCCGCGGGTTTGTTGACTTAGACTCGGTTTGGGAGGTTGTTTTGCATGCCAGCGTCACTACCTAGTATGTCATACGATGTGCTATGGGGAAGTCAAAAAACAACTCAAGTCTGCTAGGAGTGGATTTCCTTGTGTCGGTGGGCTCAAGCATAGCGTCCAGACCGGGCCATTGATGAGAATAGTGTTTGTGTTTAGAAACCAGCGTCACGAAGTAGGTGCACGCTGGTGGAAATACCAAGCATCCTCTCGAGATCGATGTTGAAATGCAAGGTCAGTGGTGCCTACTTGTAGTCACCATCCTTGCTTGAGTCATCGGTGTTGAGCGTCTTCATTTCTAATAAAAAGTCAAATTAGGAGTCGTCGGGTAGAACGTGCTTCAGTACTCCGTCACCCGCTTGGACTTGGTGGTTTTCATTTAGAAAATAAGCTGTGGCTGGAAATACAAAAAGGAACCTCAACTTTTGAGGTCGGAAGAGCCAAAAAACAAAAATAAACTGCATCGGCCGGGAATCGAACCCGGGTCTAGTCGATGGCAACGACCAATTCTACCACTGAACCACCAATGCTAGAGCTATGCGCTGATTATAGAGCCAAATTTGAGTGATTATAATTATATATCTCGCAAATGACCCCTCTTCGGGAAGCAAAGTCTGACTTGCACTAGCGTTGGAAACTTCGGAACTGATGATCACACCGAGTTGGGAAATGTCAATAAAAGAATGATGAGCTGCGTCCCGTGATGGCTATCTCATGCCTCATAAATACTCTATTTCTAATGGCGCCGCTCTTCAACTTCCACCCGTAGACTGCCTGATCTTCATGTAGAATCTCGGTCCACTCTCAGTAACTCAACCATGCCGCGAGATGACCGGCCGCTCCTTGCTAGAGCCGAATCCCAAGATTCATACCGCGAAGCAAATGAAGAAGATGCGCTATTGACTAGACAAGCGACTGGCAAAACAGAACCTTCGCAGTGGCAGAAGTATCGCGAAGCTGGACTCAGCGTATATGCCATTCTTGCTACCATTACCATCATTGTCCTTGCGATAGTAGTCAACCACGAATCGAGACGGGTACCTTCGAACGGATCAGGTGATGAGGGGAGAAAAGATGGCAAGCTTACAGGCAAGAGAAATCTCATTTTCATGGTCTCAGATGGGATGGGACCGACTTCTCTATCAATGACGAGAAGCTTCAGACAATATACCGAAGGGCTCTCTATTGATGATGTGCTGGTACTGGATAATCATTTGATCGGTTCTTCACGGACGCTGAGCACGAACTCTCTTATTACCGATTCAGCGGCTGGCGCAACAGCGTTTAGCTGTGGAATCAAGTCTTACAACGGAGCTATATCAGTTCTTCCAGATCACACACCATGCGGAACAGTGCTTGAAGCAGCGAAAAAGGCAGGATACATGACAGGATTGGTAGTGACAACACGATTGACGGATGCAACACCGGCATGCTTTGCGTCGCATGCCAACAACAGAATCTATGAAGACCTCATTGCAGAGCAGATGGTTGGCAATTACCCGCTGGGACAGGTTGTTGATGTGCTGATTGGTGGAGGACGCTGCCATTTCTTGCCCAATACCACGGAAGGTTCATGCCGTAATGATGATACTGATGTCGTAAAGATGGCCAAGGACAAGTTCGGCTACAATTACATTGACAGTCGCAAGGATTTCGACAATTTACAGGCTGAAGGCGGCGTAAAGCTTCCCCTTCTGGCACTCATGGCGTATGGTGACATTCCGTACGAAATCGACCGAGTTCACGTTGACCATATCTATCCTTCAGAAGCGGAGATGGCTCAACTCGCCCTTGCCGCGCTCGAAGCTGCGACTAAGGACTCCGACTCCAAAGGCTTTTTCCTTATGATCGAGGGCTCTCGCATAGACCACGCTGGTCATGGCAATGATCCGGCTGCTCAAGTCCACGAAGTCCTCGCTCATGATAAGGCTTTCACGGCCGTCTTGGATTTCATCAAGGCCAGTGATACTCCTACAGTCATGGTTGGAACCTCAGACCATGAAACAGGAGGCCTTGCTCTGGGCAGACAGATTGGTATTCCATATCCAAACTATGTCTGGTATCCGGAGATCTTGGCGAATGCCTCTCATTCAGCATCGTATCTAGCACATAAGTATGCTTACTATCTTGATTCGAAGGCCGGTCAGAAAGCCTCTCGAAAGCAAAAAGCCCAATTCATTCGCCATGATCTACTCGAGCACGACTTTGGCATCTACGATGCCACGGATGAGGAGATTGACAGCATTCTTGACGCGTTTTTCTTCTGGCCTCCAAGTTACATATTTGCCGATATGATATCTCAGCGAGCGCTGGTTGGATGGAGTACTCATGGACATACAGCAGTAGATGTGAACATTTATGGGTCAAACCTTGAGTACGCAAGATCACTAATTGGAAATCACGAAAACACTGAAGTAGGAAGATTTCTCGCAGACTTTCTGGATGTCGATGTGGACGCAGTGACCAAGGAGCTTGTGAAGAAGCACGTGAGGACTCATGATATGCTTTGTGAAGACATGGACTACCCGTGGATGGGGCCAATTCAATCACCAGAGGATCAAGAAATGGAAGCAGAGCACGCAGTGCGGATTGATGATCTGGAGGCAGGTCATTCACCCGAGACCAATGTTCATGCAGGTCTCTAGAAGGCTTTGTTCAATAACATCAAACTGCTGTATGTTTGACCACCTTGAGGATCTGCACTAAAGAAAAAGCCAATCGAGTGGGACACCTAGAGCACGCTAACCATGTCCGACAACGAGTTCGTTGTATCTTCTGCAGGTAGGAACCTCACATGTGGTCTTCAGCACAGTCGGTATTGGCAGCTGCCAACAGTGTGAGTTTTTTTTCCGATGTCATGAACCAGTGGGCCCACACGTGCGCGTTCGTATGTCTGCCAAGGGGAAGCTGCCACCCTTCTCTATGTACGTGTCTTGGCGGCCATGGCTCCTTCTGAATGAGCTACAGCAGCTTTGTTGACTTAAGTTCAATTCATCTTTCACTCCTCTTCACTCTGACAATATTCACTCGTGACAAGCAGCTCGTCAAACAGCTTTTTTGGTGCAGCATCAACGACACTTGGTTTTGTCACAGTATACAGTCACAAGCATACTATTCTCCTCACCATTACAAACCTCGTTTCTCTCTTGCTTCTACACCATTATCAGACTTCAGAACCTTCTGTACCCAAACACTCAACATGTCAACTGCAACCACCAACCCAATTGACAAGCAGAACGATCTCGAGCGGAACGCCATGCCTGCTCAAGTCCCTGCCGATGCAGGTACTGGCTTGTCTCCAGCAGCCTACGAGCAGACGTTTCTGTCCCCAAAGACCCCAGTTGCAGGCCATCTAAGACAGACCTTTGGCAATCCTACTGCTATCGGTGAGCTGCTTCCAATCCAGTATAAATTTCGCTAATACTTCGTAGCTGTTGCTGGCTTTGTTCTTTGCACATTTCCTCTGTCCATGCAGTTGCTCGGCTGGCACGGTTCTGATCGACTTGGCTTGGCCACGGTGTTAGTATCTTGCTTCCGTCGATGTTCTTTCACTGACGAACATGAACAGTGGCTCCTATTTCTGGATCGGTGGTCTCCTCTCCATACTCGGCGGCATTGGTGAATGGATCATGGGCAATACCTTCTCGTCAACTGTTTTCCTGACCTTTGGTATGACTATGGATCCTTTTGCATTGAAAAGATATGGCTGACATCACAATTCAGGTGGCTTCTGGCTCACATTCGGAGCGACCCTAGTACCCAGCTACAACGCCTACGGCGCATACGGAACAGACAGCACTGTTGTTGCTGCCAATTGGACGCTAATGCGAGAATTCCACTCGACCTTTGCGTTCTTCCTCGTCGCCATGGTATTGCTCAGCACGGTATTCTTCATTGCCTCATTTCGGACAAACATCACCTTTGTTATCATCCTCGGATGCCTAATTCCAACATGTAAGTAGCGAGCAACCCTCCCTTGATTGCAATGCTGACTGTTTTAGTCTCCTGCCTGGCAGCCTCCTACTTCGCGTATGGCAGCGGTAACCTCGCAAGAGGTGATCGACTTCAATACGTTGGAGCCGGATTTCTGTTCTTCACCTCGCTGGTCGGCTGGTATGAGTTTCTCTCATTGGTGTTGCGCTCCGTCGAGTTCCCAATCACACTGCCACTTGGAGACTTGTCTACCAAAATTCGGGGTCATCCTGTACAGAACAAGATGGAGTAAAAGTGGTTACATTCCTAGATGATACTATATGTCTCTGCGGATAGGGTGGTTTGCTGATCAGCCACGAAAACCAAAAACCTAGGATTGCGGGTATTGTTACAAAGTTATGGTAGTGATAGGTGTGGTGATGCCTAGTTTATACTTAATGAACGACTTGCCAAAATCCTAGTCTGGCTAAATTTACGATTCAGCAATCGATGTTACGAAAGAAATTAGAAGTCTTGTTTCATTCACTGCTGCTCGTTGTCCTGGTATAACACACTAAGATACATCCTTTGCAATGCTATTTCCGTTCCGCCATGGTCTCATCAACGCCCTTGCTAGCTACCTAACATTCGACTTGATCCCTTGTTTAAGCAAAGACATCCTCTCGTTCAACCCAAATATCCTCCAATTCATTGAAACTGCTGAAATGTACGGGTCTGTGCAAACCCTCATAAAATCGTTTCGGCTGATCAACCTTGACATACACTGCTCCCTTCTCGACCCGACCACTGAAAGTCGCACCCATGAAGCTGTAGTTCCACACATCGTTCTCCGGCACCAGGAAGTAACCCCGAATCTTGTCCGACAGCAAAAGCTGCGACTTCACACCAAACGACGTGCTAAACCCGCTCGGGTTATCAGATTGCGTATCTCTATTCTGCGCGCCCCATTCATAGCCCGCAGGCGTGAGATTGAAAGACGAGAGCGAGACAGAGCCAGGCGTGAAACTGACTGTTAATGTGACTGTCTTCTTGTCCCATGATGGATGGGCGGCCATGAGTCTAGCGTGCGACGTGACGTCTGCGGCTGTCATGTACGGTGCTTCATTGCCTGAGACGGTGTGGATTATACCTAGTGGTTCGAGTTTTTCGAGGTATTCGTGCTGAGGGAGATGCTGGGGTAATTGGACGTCGCGGGTCGAGCCGACTTGGGGGATTATTACTATTGTGCGGATCTCTTTGACGCTGGAGTTGTCGGGTGGTGAGGAGCCGTAGATGTAGCCTGCTATTTGGACGCGGAGGTCGGCTATTGTGATGAATTTCTTGAGTATGTTTTTCGGGAGGATGTATGTGTAGCTGTCGTCTGTGTCGACTACGTCTTCGGAGGAGATGTAGATGTTGTTGGCTCGCGAGCGTAGATTTGAGGTTGCGATTGCGCGGGTGCGCCATTCGGTTTTGGAAGCGAATGCTTGTTGCTCGTATTGTGATGTTGTGGTGACGATTATTTCTTCGCCGCGAACGTTTTGGGTTTTGGTTGTGACGGCGGTGAGTTGAGCTTGTTCTTGCTGTTGCTTTTCGATTTCAGCGGCTTGTTGTCGCTGTAGTGAAGGTGCAGAAATCTCCATACCGAGAATGATGTCTCGGACTTCACTGCTGGTGAGTGATTGGGTGTTGACGTTGTTCTTCTTTCCATAGTCGTTCAGGATGAGATCTCGAAGTTGGACTTCGACCTTGACCCAGTCTTCATCAGATAACGATGGCCAAATATGATGTGGCTGGGTTATGACTGTCTTGTCAGGTCGGAGTAGAAGCTTAGTCTTGTCTGTGTTGACGTGAAGAGCTCGGAGGATGAGAACCAGTCTTGAAAAGGCAGTGTATGATGAGATTGTCTTCAACCAGTCATCGAAGAGGTTGAACAACACCATTTGAGGTTCTTTGGCTTGCAAGATCATGTCGGCAAGCTTCTCAACCTTCATGGCTGCTTGGAAGGGCAATTGCAGTTCAGAAGCACGAATGGAGATATTTGGGAAGTCAAGAAGATGCACTTCGAGTGGATCAAGCAAACCCTTTCTTGTGACAATAAGCTGCTTCGGCTGTTCTTCAACCGGAAGAGATCGAATCAGCGCGGCAACTTCTTCTGCCGTCTTCCATTTGGCAAGCTGTCCAAGACGTTTCTGTCCCGCCCAAACACTGGTATGAATGATCTTGAGGAAGAGCTGACCAGTTCGAGGGTTGAAAATGAAGATAGCACCATTGATAGGTTTAGTGGTCAGATTGCCTTCGAATGTCTTATGAATTGTGACTCGATATACGTTGGTGTCATCGATGAAAAATTGCGTCTGGTTGCTGAACAGCTCTGAGTAGTTCTGCGAGTTCAAGAACTCCTGGTTACTCTCAGAAGCATACAGCTGCAGACCCTTCCGAATACGTTCTCGAAGCACATAAAGAGCCGGATTGGCCTTCATGATCTTCGCCATTGCTTGCTGCACAAGAGCCTTGAGACCTGGGAAGTATTGGCCGTATGCAGAGTAAAGATTGTATGCCAAATCGATACCAATCATGAGACCGGTTGCTGAGGGATAGATACTCATGCTGTCGGTGGTGTAATCCAGATATTTCGCTCTGACATACCGTTCTATGTCGTGAGAATCGTAATCTCCATAGCGGAGTTGGAAGTCAACCCAGAACTTGTTTGTTGTTGTGGACTCAATCTGGTCTTTCGTATCGAATAGCAGAGATGGTCTGGTCACGTTCCACTTGTGACTCGCGAAGAGCAGAATATCAGCACATGAACTGTTCATCTTGTACGACTTTCTCGGATGAATCGTCTCCTTTTGCACAGTCTCGATGCCAAGCTGTTCAAGCTCTTGATCAAACACTTGGCACATATCCATGACCACTGACTCGTGAATCTTCTGCCACAAATGAGCACGGAAGATCTGAATCAACGAGATTTTGAGTGTCGGAATCTTGCCGTGCAGGAAAATACCAGTCAAATCAAGCTGCACCTGGAAACCTACGTAGACGTTTGCCCGATTTATGGTCGGTGACCACCACAATGTGAACCGACGATTCGGGATCTGGTTCAAACCAGATCGCTGCGCGTTGGTGAGCTTCTTGAACTTCATCGATTCTTCAAAGCCGCTTGCTCGTTCCCAAAAGAGACCTTCCCAAGATGGAAAAGCAGTTGCTTTGAATAGGGTGTGCTCCAGGATAGTCTCAACTCCGCCCAAAGCTTGGATGACATCGGTCCGGTAGGCATTCAAATTCCACAATTTACCATCGTGCCTCTGACTTGTCCACCAAAATGGGTTGCTCTTCATTAGCTGGTATTGCTTGAACTCTGTTCTAGCACGGAAACCCTTGTCAAAGCTCAAGGTGCTTCGATCCTTCTGGAACAAGGTGTTTATACGTGGCAGACCACGATCCCAACTGTCCTCCAAATCTTCAAGTGTCAACCTTCGGTTCTGTTGATTTGCTTCTAGACGCTTCTGGGAGTACTCCGTCCACACCCGCTGAGAGTCAATGAATTCCGCTTCCCAGGGAATGATGTATCGGAAGATATTCGGGATCAAAGTTTCCTCATCATGTGACATACCAGCACGGTAATGTGTGACTCCAGTATCAGTTTGCTTTGACCACCTCTTGTCACTGGTTGGTATCAGGATGTGAGAGCCACTGATCATTCCCAATCCGCCTAATTCTTTCACTCCATAGAAGACAACAGGTGGAAATCTTGATGGCATCTTCGAGTTCAGACCAATCTTGACACGAGTCTGGATCTTCGTTTCACATTTGACAATTGTATCAAGCAGATTGACCGTCGACACAGCAGCTTCACGATAATATGTGAATAGTGCAATGAGAGTCGTGTTCCACTTGTTGGCAATCTTTGTGAATGTAGTCGAGCCAGACGACATCAAGATCTGTCGAATACGGTTGTTGAACTTCGCAATATCCTCTTCTGTGACTTGCAAGAAAGCATATGCTGTACGTTCCTTGGTCTCATTATTGGCCAATGCCCAGACACTGTCCTTAATCGGAAATTCCTCAGTCAGATTCCTGGACTTTGGTAGAATTCTGACTTCGAAACCGCACATTGAGAACAACAAGTTCGGGTTGTCCCGTGAGTAGACGCTAGCAAATGTATCATCCCACTCGATAGTTGTGATGGAGCGAGGCAGTCTGTTCTTGAGATCCCAGAAGGCAGCCCGGCCGAGATGCACATCGTGTCGCATCAGCCTCATTCGCGAGTCACGGGGCCAGCACTTCTTGTTGCGATAGCCGATCACGTTTTCGAAGTTTGGATCAGGCTGTTCAGTTAAGAAACGCTGGATGAGGTCCTTCGACTCTTCCTGCGAAAATCTGAAGAACACCCAGATCTTGTCAATGTATCTAGTGTACAATCGGATAGGGTGTCTGGTTTCTGTTTCGCGATCTTTGAACTGGAGGAAGTCGTTTGGACTTGTGGGTGGACCTGCCAGCTCACTGGCTCTTTGAAGACCAAGCAGCAAGAGATCAATCACTAAACCATAGTACTGAAAGACGAAGCCTGAGAACTGAAGACCCCGTATCATACCATAGCTATTAGTGTGGTTCATGTCCTTGTAATTGAGCTGAACATTGTTCTTTGAAGTGATGTAGTCAGCCAAGTTGTGATCCATGATCAGTCTTAGCAAACGGTTGAGCAGTGTCAGATCGACCTTCTCATAGACCTTTGACAGTTGTGTTTCCAACATGACATTGCATTCGCCATTCTCGCTCTGCCATACGTTCGATAGATTGTTGATACCTTGTGCCCACTTGTAAACAAGTAGCGGAGGGACTTCCGAATCTGATGGCTTGATCCAAGAAGGGAAAAGATTTCTTGTGTCTGCTTGATACCATAGGTATTGATCCAGATAAGCATCTGTGATTTTCTCAATAGGCTCAATATCATACACGGGGTTGATTGAGCTGTAGTTGTCATTCATATCAATCCCAACTTCCTTGAAAGCTCGCTGAGTCAGTAGAAATCTCTTGATTCTGGCCAGCGTCGTTCCGGGCGAGTCATATGCTTGCTCGATCAAAGCAAGCTCTTCGCGCTGAGATTGATTGAGTCGTCCTTTCACGGAGTACGATTCCCGCAGTCTCTCAAGAGCGAGAATGAGTATCTTTGTGTCATGCTTGTAGGAAACACTAGGGAAGGGTATGGGCGAGAACTTTCTGGATTCGAGCCAATGAACGGTAGTAGTGTAGATAGCAACGGCCTCCTCCGAAGACACGTAAGGACCATCCTTCATGTAGTTGTGTTGTCTTTCTTGCTCAGACTTCAGCCACAATCGCGTCAGACGGCCCAGATTCTTCTTAGCCACAGTCTTGTCAACAGTCGCACCTCTCCGTATTCGTTCTCGGTTGTAGTGTGCCACTGATATCCACCAATCTGCTTTGCTCTTGACATATCGCAAAATAATATTCTCGATTGGTGCTGGCAACCCAGGGACTTTCCAGGGAATATTGCTCTTCCAGCATCGCCACGCTTCTGACAAATGCTGTAGAATTGTGTTGACTTTGTTTTGCTTGATACCTTCCGGCATCATGTCGAGCAGGTCAGCCATGACCGATGCCCTGAGTTCGAGATCAAAATGTGATTCGACTCGCTGCTTTGTGACAGTCTTAGCCACACCTTTGCTATGACGACCTTCAAATTGTCGAGATAGTAGGTTGCCCAGCCATCTCTCTAGTAGTGGAATGATACCTCGCAAGAAGAATAGCCAGACTCGCCAGGCTGGAGCCCAGAAACCACAACCAGGCCCTTTGCCAACCGGTCCAGAATTGAAGCGGTAGTAGATCAAGTGCTTCAAGTCTTTGCAGGACCGAATTTGGTGCATGAGCTTGTACTTGTATCTGTACATACCAGTCAGCTGGCCAACATGGTTGAAAGCATAGAGAATGCCGTCCGCAAGCTGGAACGCATCGATGTTGCCGAGTCTGTATTGTACCTGAGCGTCTACGATCAGCTTTGTCAACCGTAGAATTTCTCGCATTAGATGAAAAGCATTTCCGAATCTCGACTTCTTTCGTTCTTTAGTAGTCAGTGTCTTCACAGGTTTCAAGTTGAAGTTATAGTCGAGATGCAGATATGTCAAATTCTTCCGGTGGATCAACAGATTGAGCATATTGAAACCCTGACGACACACCTGAAGACCTGCCTCAACCCAATCAATCGTGGTTTGTTGGAAGAATTTAGTCGATTTCAATGTTTTGAGGAGATCCTGCTTGCTGAGTGCCTTTGGCTTCTTCTTGTGCAGCTCGTTTAGCACGAAACTCTTCAGCAATTTCTGATATGATACTCTAACCTTGACAGGCTGCCCTGAGGGACAATGCTCGAGATACCACTGTTTTACAAGCGGCACATCCTGGGCACGTACCATCTTGCCAGATCTTTTGTTGAACGGGTATGGAGCCCACCACAACGAAATCGCGGATGATGTTTCGCTCGTGTACAGTTCCTCATCCGCAAGCCAAGGCTCAGCACCTATTGGCATGTCGAAGTCATCGTCCTCACCACTTTCTCCTACACCAAAAACCTCGTCTTCATGGCTGACAGTAATGTTCTTGGGTGCCACAGCTCGACTCGATATAGGATTTATGGCGGGATCGAAGTAAAAAGCCGGCAAGTTTGGATCCTCACTCTTCACATAGACCGTTTGTGGATGCGAATACCAGCTCAATTTAACACTTCTCGGTAGTGAATTGTACAAGTATGGAAACGCGACCCTGTACTCTGTTCGAATAGGAGCCCTGAAAATGATTCGATCAATTGCATTGAACTCTCCGAAATCCTCATCATTAGGATCGATATCTTTGTATAACGGCTCAAAGCGCGGACCACCAGGAATAGCAACGTTGAGCGCCTTTGCAGTGAAGAATGACTCGCGGTCAAACATATGGAAGTAGTTCTTGTCCACGACATCACTCAGCAACTGATGTGATAATCTGTACAATGTCGCCATTTGCGGCAGAGACAGGTTCCAGCTCTTGTAACTCGGCCCGTTGACATGTGGCGTGTCCAGTAGAGGTCTGTGCTCATAGAACCACTCGTATACAGCCGAATCCTCTTCTTCATCCAACTCCAGCTGTATCGGCTCCGACGGCTCCACATCCTCGATGTTCTCAGACCAGTTCAATGGTGGCTCCTCATCGTCAAATGGTGGAAACCGCATGCGCTTGAAATGTCGTCGATCGCTCTTCTCACGTCTCATACACACCCACATAGCCGCCCACTGTGCATGGAAAACAGGCTCAATAACGCGCGGCGTCTCATTAACAAGAGTCAGGCATCCATTGACGTGATACAGCACCTTGACTTCTCGTGCACTCTCCCAAGGCATAGGCATATTCTCCAGCAGTTTCAACACGGCGTGAGGCATGTATTTCAGTGCACCGAGATAACTTCTCTTGTCACTGCTGTACTTCTTTTGACTGACATCGCCAATATCCTGCACAATCTTTCGCAAGTGCTCGGGTGGCATATCGGCCTTTTGTGTCTCAACAAATCCACCTTTCCGCTTCTCCCCGAATCGGTTTTTCTGCGTCCGCAGCCATTCCTTCTTGCGCTGGTCGAGTTTCGTCTTCTGAGGATCTGGCGCAGGTCGATAGCCAGGTGGAGGAGGCGCGCTCATGCCAGGTGGTGGTGGAGGCCCTGCACCCCATCCTGGAGGTGGCGGGGGAGGTATTGAGCTCATATCGCAGAGCTATACGTAGGCTGCTGAATAGAGGATGAATTTATGTGTCGCAGCGAAGTAGATGTGGTTCACCTTACCATTTAGTGGCGCAGGCTATACCTTTCCTCGTCTGATCGATCGAGGAAAGCGATACAGCTCCAAGTGCAACTGTTGCGTCTTTCTGCCACCAACGCAGCAAGCACGACTTAAGGAATGTAGATGATGAGGGCGACAAAGTGCTGTAGGTACCACTCGAGGTTTGCCCGTCTCGTCGAACTTTTGCATGATTGAATCGATTTCGCGCTAGTGGAGGCACAGCACTAACCGCAATGATACTAGCCTCTGATCTTGCCAAGATTTCCCACTACGATTTTATGCAGGAAACTGAGACCGCAAAGCACATTGTCGACAATATCGTTCCGTAATCCTCAGTCATTGACCTCGCATAAATACCGTCAAAATGGCCAACCAACGCCTCCAGTACCGACGAAGGAACCCGTACGTTCTCCCATCGCTCATCTCTCGAATCAATACATCTGCGACATCAAAAATTGTTGAAGGAGATACAGGGCCATTGGCTAACATGATCGCACAAATAGATACAACACCCGATCAAACAAGGTCCGAATCGTCAAGACTCCAGGTGGTGAATTGAGATACCTACACATCAAGAAGAGAGGCACAGCACCAAAATGTGGTGATTGCGGCACAAAACTACCAGGTGTATGTCCACGAATATCTGCACGTTCAGGTTTTTCTGAGCGGCGCGACGTCCTGTGCACGGACTCAGCGACTTGAGAGGAGGAGAAGTTATTGGACAAAAGCTAACAGAATTTTGTGCAACAGGTCCCAGCCCTTCGACCACGACAATACGCCACAGCCTCCAAGACCCAGAAGTCCGTTTCGCGAGCCTATGGCGGATCAAGATGCGCCAGCTGTGTACGAGACCGCATTGTCCGAGCCTTCCTTATCGAGGAACAGAAGATCGTAAAGAAGGTGCTCAAGGAGACTCAAGAGAAGAAGGCTGGCAAGAAATAGGTGGTGGTTTTAACAGATGAGAATTTGTACCATGAGCAAGCAAGACCGAGAAAATCTGGTGCCTCACAATGTCGCTCCCAATTTCCAACCGTAATGGTATGAGTTGGTAGCTAGACAATGGGCCATGACCGTTCTTCAGTCATACAGTTATTTACAGGTGTTGCAGCTGAGGCGGCCACGATCGGCTGCATGGTTGGTGGAAGGACACTGTGAGATGGTTTCCAGCGTCCTGATCACCAGCATACGAACGCATTGAATGATACCACCTTAAGATCAATCAAAAAACTTCCTTCTACATCAAGAGCCTATGTGCACTGCCACATTGAGGTACATGTTCGCTGCGAGAATCGGCGTACGTGTGCATGCACTGAAACTTACCTGCTTATAGTACTCACCTCATCATTCGCAAAGTGCCTTCGTACCACCGAGTCCCAATCACACGAGTCACGATGGATAGGCCACATGCTGTGCCTCAGGGCGCTCTACAATCCCCTGCACTTACCAGTGTCCAACGATGGGTGTTGTACCGTCTGCCCGTTCGCAGAGCAGTCTTCCATCAACACTTCAACTCGAACAGCCACCTGCCCAACATATCCACGCCTTTCTACACGTCCTGAACAGCCGTCCAGCAGGTCGAACACTTTCATTCCCCTCAAGATTCGTCGGTAGAGCATCCCGTTGCCCTTCCTCCATGTCAAATACTCGTGACTCGACCGTTCCGTGTATTCTCTGTGTGCCCGTCCCGAAACAACAAAACAATAACACAATTTCATCACACAAAACCCAGAGCCCAACACGCTGAAGCCCACCACCACAACTACCCATCCTCCAACCAATCAAAACTCTAACCCCCATTCATGCCTTTGTACCATTTAAACTGAAAGCACAGTACCACCTAACTGACTCCGTACCACGAACCACCCAAAACAGGCAAAAATCATACATTCAAAGCTCAAGCCTTTCAGCACACCTGCAGCACGGGACTTTAAGCACCAGTAACAACAAAGTCCGTCAGCCATCTCCCAGTAGCACGAAACGTCTCTACGAAACACAACACCACACAACACAATACAATAGAATGCCTTCTGAACTCAAGAAACGTCAAGAAAGTAAAATTCATTCGCAGCCAGCTAGCCAGCTAAGCCAGCTTGTGTCGCCAACCAACCCGTCCCCAACATGCGAGATTTTGACAGCGGACGCCCCTTGTGTACGACGGACGATCGGGACGTGCCTCCCCACCAGGCCTATAATCCTTCCCGTAAACAAGAGAGAGTTCAAGCTCGACTAGACACACCGTAGGTAGGTACAGCAAGACAGCCTCAGCCCAGCACAGCACAGCACAGGACAGGGCAGTATCCCAAGCTCCTTAAACATAAACGCTCTCGTCTCAACACTGCACCGTTAACTGACAAGCCCACGTAGCTGGACAGCCAGTCCGCCAGCCTTTTGCCCTTCGCTCTTCCAGCCATTATAAGGCCACACGAGCACCCCATAGTCCAAAGCGAACATACCAGTGCACCCAAATCCTCAGCCCAACGCATCTCAAACCGTTGAAACACCACTCCAAACTCCCCCAGTATACTGTAGTACTGTACACCCGAAGTCAAGAACAAGGGCAACTATAAGCGAGGCTTCCGCTGTCAATCTGTCATTATGCACGCTTCCATCCCTTCCTCTAGCCGTTAGCTTTGTGCGTCCCTGTGTATGTGTGTATGTACCGCCCCCACTAGGCCCTGCACTGCGTCCGCGCTGAGCAGCGCAGAGAATATAGCCACCACGGATAGTAAAACGAAGTGAGTAAGTAAGTATACATCAGACCAGGGACGACGACCGGAGAAACTCAATATAGTACACAAGTACAGTACAGTAGGATAGTATATCATAGTGTAGTGTAGTGTGGTAAGCCACTTGAGCTCAGCCCAACCCAGACCCAGCTCCAACGAATGGGGGTAAGATGGGGTGTTCGCAATGGGCGCACATGCAATATGCGTATGCATGCAAGGCCGTTTCTAAGTACCTATGTGACCGTTTTTTCTTCAGGTGTGGGCTGGGGCTTTGTGTAACGTGCTGTTTGGGACTAGGGGCGGTTGGGTGGTTTGTGGAGGGGTTTGGCTTGTTTTGTTTCGATGGAGCGGATGAATGTACCATAAGTACCTAGGTACGTACCCACACATATACATGGGAATCGTAAGGTGGATTGTCACTGCGCTGTTCAGTATGGACTCAGGAAGAGAGAGGATTGGGGACTATTTGGAGGGGTATTGAGAGGCTGGGAAGGATATTGCCTGGTTCACGAGCGGAATTGGGGAGGCTGCAACATGCACGAAATTCGTGTGCGCGGCACCTTATCAGCGTTGCTGGTCTCTTATGTGTTGTATGCGCAATTTCGGCTGTTGAATATATATGCTGTACAGTAATCGCACCAGGAAATGAGGGAGAGTTGGAGATGCGATATCGGTCGGCAATCCGAGTCGCCCATGAACCCAGGAGTGAAACGACATCTTGACTGGTTTGTATAAGTTGATGAAGGTCCTAGTAGCTAAGCTATCTATGGTATTGCATAATGGTTGCTATTTCTTTGAGTCGGCCACGTGGCTCGGCGATTGAGCTGTTATGCGATGTGCGAGACGTATGATTTCTACGTAGCTGTTATTCATTGGCAACCACATCAACCCCTACCTCTCTCAGCCATCTTGATTCGTAACCAACGGTTTTTATGCCTGTATGCATGAGCATGTAGTGGACGAAAATAAGACATGCTCAGTATAACGAACCCTAGTCTCTGACTCGAGTGGGATTGGAAACGCCACACGGTCGATAGATCCTATGCATCAGAAAACTCTGCGATCGGTCACAAAGTTTGCATCTCGCTTCGCCCGGCAATGGAAGTTGCAAGGTGTGGCAAGTCGCGTCTTGCTGAGATTTCTGGACCATGGCTCAGAAGTATAAAAACAAGCAGGGCTTCGGAAATCAAGTCCCACACATACATTAGAGGATACTCTCGTTACTTGCGGACCTGTAATGTCTAGCTGAATTGAAGTGCCTATTGGTTTTGGTATATTCTGCATGGGGTGATCCAAGGACTTCCCGTATGATGATGGACAACGCGCAAGTAGACAAAAACAGGCGGAGATATAGGGGCGAGATCATTCGCAAATTGGGATTTTGCAAGGTCTTTTCACCGAATAATCGTATTGTTGGTTCGACCTCGTTTTCGGATTGTGGGCATTGACATGGAGAGGATTGGCTGCGTAAAGGGTGAACACGAACTGTGACCGAGAATTGAGAGACAATATGGATCTGTAGCACGTCGGCAGTCGTATCGTCAAATTCTGACGAAGAAGTAGTCGCGTCTCAGGTGGAGTGACTGCCTGTCGGATCGTCCAGACGTTATTCAACAGGGAAGAAGAATCGCTTGCTTCTGATTTGATAAGCGTGCGAGCTGACAGTTGATTGCATAAAGAAGAGCGTTGTTGGGGCCATAGCCCTGGCAGTAACACTAAGAAAACGAGTCGACCCATGTGCCATCCCGGGTTGAACCCTTGAAAGGCATAACCGTTATGAGCAGTTGAGATCTGTAGACGTTTGAAGCTCCTAACCCACAACCTGCATGGAACTACTGCATTGCCTGCTTCCCCGAATATGTTATGCAGAAGGGAGTCCTACCTCCAACGTTTTGCACGAACCTCTAGTGCTTGGATGTTTTGTATAGTATCGCGAGCAAGTGTATAGTTGAACCATGAGACGGGCCAATAAGGCCAGTGCAAAAATGGCCTTCGACCTCTGGTTCGGATGGAAGGAGAATCCGTGCCGTCAAGAAACGTTGCAAGCAACAACCAACCATGTTCAAGCTTGACTCTATCTAGAGCATATTGACCAAAAACGCTGGCGATGGAGTGGCATAGTAGTGTAATTGTGATGTCTTGAGTGGCAAGTCAAGGGCTGCTGTCGTTCCGATAGCCGGCAATCCTCTTGTAAAGCATCTTGTTCATTGTGCCGGACCGCTCCGCAATGTCTACGCTAGGATTGTTTTTGGAGTTGGTAGGTGTTGCGGACGCCAGGGGAAATCGTCAAATCGAGGTTGGTACCGCTATGCGAAGGTGGTCAGGAAAATTGGTAAGCTTTTTGCTGACGTGTCGGATATCTGTGCTTCACACTGCATTGCTTCTCACGGGGTTGTCATAGATGCAAGGATTGAATAGAGTGGGCAATTCCGGTGAAGTCATTGATTCGACCCCTTCAGCTTGCCATACCGGCCTTAGCGAGAGTGCAGGAGAACGGTGCTGTGTTCGCAGAAAAAAATGAACGATATCGACGCCATCGCACACTAGATACTCCGTATTGCACTGGCAACGAACAATGTGACGTTGTCAACGATCATCCAACTCCGCTAAACTGCATCTACTAGAAAGTGCGACATGGGGTTGCAAACAGGGGCCTTTTCGGTATCTTTGACTGCTATTTAAGAAGAGGAGCGGTCTGAAGAGAAGAATTGCTGGATACGAGTATAAATTAAGTTTTGCAAATACAGCTGATAAAAAGTCACATTCTACGACCACCCTCCACCTACTTTCGCTAGACTATGGAGATGTTGTCGGGGATCACAATCAAGAACCTCGTCCAGCAGAAGCTTCAGAAATATCACATGAGAATGGCAAGTCTGCTGTCTTGACAAACACCGTGGTATTCAAGCAAGTATGTGCTGTTCGTCCTCGCTAAAATACATACAATGCAGGGATCAACGGCTCGGTCCCTCTACTCCTCAGTCCTTAAGTCGCACCATAACCGCAGCCCACCCGTTTACAGTCTCGCTACGTCGTCGAATAGTTCCTCTGCTGTCGATTGTGACAATATCTGACGTAGCCGTTCATCCTCATCAATATAGCCTTGTTCTTCGTATTTTGGCTCGATTCCCATACCATATTCGTAGTAAGAGCGTTGTGGCAAGCTGTAAGAGGAGCTCAAGAACTGATCATCACTTGGTGTTGTAGGACTGTAGCTGTAGCTCGAACATTGATCCTGAGCGTTTGACACTGAACTTATGCTGAAGGTCGACAGTACCGAGGTAGCTGTTCCAGTTTGAGTGTTCTTTGTTGGTCGTTGGTTCTCCTCTTGATGCTTAAGCCGGGCAGCTCGTCTAGCAGCCCGGCCTCCCTTGGCTCCCGAACGCTGACGTTGTATGTCAAGCGCTCGATTGATACTGGTTTTCTTGGATGTGGCGTTTTTGCGATATCTTGTAGTCGATTGTACGCCGTTTTTGATTGCGTGATCGGTCAGGACCCAGACGCTGTTCGCTTTACGAGCTCCACGGCTTGCCGCGGGATCGTTTTTATCATTCTCGAAAGCCTAATCTCAATTAGTGGATCATCTCCGACCGCCAAAGGTCACATACTCGATTCATAGACAGATTGTGCCGAATACTGTTTTGCCAGCCGTTGGTGCCCCCTGCCGACTTTCTCGTGTTCTTGATGAACCAATCGTAGATATCTCGCAGCAACATTCGATGCCCTGGTGCCTGTATGAGAGCTTCGTATATGAGTTGAGCGTACGGCTTGTCATAGATTCCTTCGTTGTATTCTTCTTCTTCCTCGTACTCGCTAGGAGATGCAGTACTCAACTCAGAGCCTGGTGTTCTGAGTGTGGCCATACGATGCTGCCAGAATGGGGATGAGAAGTGCTGTAGGTATCCTCCATCCAAAGCCGTCGATAGCGCGTTGAATGTTGGTGGAATGGGTTGCGTGTGCGTTGGAGGTATGTCAAATGTCGGAGAGTACATTCGTTGTTGTGTCGTTTCAGGCGAGCCTCCTTGGTTGAACATCATCAATGGTTCGATGGTGCCAGCATGAGGAGCAAACTGCAGGCTCGGCCGATTTCTTGACGGATATGACATGCTCGGAAAGCTAGTGTTAAACTCATAGTGCAGGTTAGGCCTGAACTCAGGAGGCCTTGATGGTACTCCAGGTTGTGAAGTGAAGAAGGTTGAGTATTCAGGTTCGTAGTGGAGTGAAAAGTCGGAGGTCGATGAATGCAGTGAAGGAAAGAGCCTCTGATCGTGCAGGTCGAATTGGCTATAGGCCAACATTTCTTGGTTGTCCAGATTTGCAGTTGAAGTTGCTAAGTACGACTGACACTCCTCATCTTGGGTGCATTCACAGCCACCGAACGTGTTGATGTGCTCCGACTTCATTTGCATTGAGAGACCTATTTGCCAAACAGCTTGAGCAAGCAACTACCGTGGTACAGTTAAAGCTTGAAGACAGCGGGTGGTCAAGATACTGCCTTCCACGTCTGTGCATGAGATCAGAGCAGGCGCCTTGCAGGAGAAAGAACAATGTAGGTAAGAGAAAGAAACGGAATAGACCTTGGTATAGCCAATTTCCTAGATGTATTCAACAGGAGGTACAAGTATGCCAAAGGCATTATTTGACAGCAAGCATAGCTGAAGCTAACATTGCTGGAACCTTTCCGGAGCTTCATGCAAACAGGCAACTAGCTGTGGCCCGATGTACAAACAAAGACTGTCCTTACAGATGAACATATCAACCGTCCCATACTGGTAGAACCAGAAGTTTGCCCAATTCGGTCGTAGCGGTGCTCGAGAGCCTGTGTGACTAGTTGTCCAAGTGCAAAGCTGCTTCCGCGACGAATAGAATTGCCTCATGACGCAAAGCTCTGGCTTGTAGTACAAGACCGCATGTTGAGGGACTGCACGGCACTCTGCATGCTGCTGGAGCTGGTCATGCTTGAAATGCGGGTAGTGTGCAGCCGGCTGGCCCACCATCAACCCCGTCGGAGATTTTTAGCTCCAGAACCTGCCCATGGTTCCCTGCTCACCTAGGCCGATCAGGCTTAATTCCATGCATTGCATTTCCAGAAAGTATATCTGTGGTACATCAGATTCAGAATCTGAACTTCTGCGCCACTATGGGGCCACACAGTATCAGGCCGATATCGGTGGAGATCCCTCATGAAATATGTCTATGTAGGCTTGAGACCAGAGTAGACGTGAAGACCAAAGGAACATTTGGTATAGTAATGGCTTGATCAGAAAAACATCGGGGAGGGCTTTCGAGCTCACCTATTGGTTTGAAATCATCTCCACCCTGATTACATCCATGGTACGGTACCATGCTTGCTGACAATCTCACAAGCTGCCGGCCGGAAGATCTCACTTCCGGTAGTAAACCTTCTTGAAGCTAAAGTGCAGAGTGAGGATGCCTTTCTCAAAGGTGCTTTTGAAGCCGCGGTCGTGTTTGGCTGAGTAGTCCCAGTCACGATCAACAATCCTGAAGGCAACATCTTCATACGGAGGACCAGCAATAAAGCGAATGATGCAGGTGTCCTCCTCGCCTGCAGGAGCAACAGTTTCACCTTTCTTCCGTCCACCCTCTCTGATAATTTTGTATGTTGGTGCTTTCGTTGGATCAATGAGATCGGGATAGAAGACGTGGAATTTGTATCCCTGCACAACTTTTGGTGGTGGGTTGTCGTGGTCATAGTGTGTCTGGTTGTATTTGTTCCACTCATATCCCATCTGTACACGATTGAAGTATTTCGGCTTGCGCGGTCTGTAGTTGCCTTTCCAGAGCTGTTTGTTGCCAGCTTCGACTTCTTCCTCTCCAGCGAACACTTCTTCATCCTCGTCAACTCCTTTCGCTACTTCACGCTCAAAAAGTAAGGTTGCAGCTTTGCTTCCTCCCTCCTCGATGCTGCTGCCCGGTACATACGATTGATGCTTCTGAATAGGTGCATCACTCGGACCAACTGCTTTCCTGGCTGTGAGATATCCGATCTTGGCAATACGACGTCGCTCTGTCGCGAGATCATCCAAGAACTTCTGTTCATCCACCAAAGGTAGGGACTTGTCTTTCACATCAAGCTGCAACTGTGAATCAGGGTCTAAAGTTTTGGAGTATTGAAGAATAGGGGCATCTGCGGGTGATAGATTTGACCGAGCCCTTTCCGCTTCTCGGGTATTGGCTCTCCTCAAATCCACCATTTTGTTATCGAGGACCGTTTGATAGAGCTTCTTCAGTTTTGCCTTTGCCTTGTAGATCAAGAGACGATCTAGTAGCTGCTGCCAGTAATCGGTATCAATTGGCTCGTCGGAGTCAAGTTTTTTATTGATCTGCCTTTCCAACTTTTCAAGCTCTTCATATGATTTTGGCCCAAGTAATTTGTCAATGTCCGCAGACACAGGGCGCATGACCCTTCCGTCCATCTCTCTCTGAAGATCTTTACAGATGGTGCGCATAGTCCGCCAGTACTCTCGATTGCTTCTGCTGTGCTCGAGGTCGAGAAACTCGTCAACGTCCTTGCGTACGCTTGAGAGCTGGGCAGATGAAAGCCCTTGGAGAACTCCTTCGGGATCGATATAGTCCATATCGTTGTCTTCAACTTCATCGTTTATGAGATCTTCGACAGGATCTATTATTCGCAAATTGACCGTCAGCCAGTCTATGGGTCGTGCTCTTCCCTCCTTCACACGTATCTCGGCAGCCTTCCTTTTCTGTTGAAGCACAAACTGGCCTTCTTTGGCGAGAAACTCCCTATGCCTTTCCTCCTCTTGCAATTGATTCATACGCGCTTGGTCACTTGTCGCCCATGATTTGGAATCGCGATTTCTTTCGTTTAGCTCAAACGCGTGGCTGCGAGGCTGTTGCGCGTTATGTCTTACCAGACCAGAATCTAGCTCATGGCGCTTTCTCTTCTCGCCGCGCGAGGAATCCATCTCTATGCAATTGTTTCTAGTGACTCGATGACTCAGTCTTTTCCAATGGTCGAGTAATGCCAAACAAAAGGACGAAGTTGTATGGCAAACATGACAAACATTAAACAACTGACGGGTGTGCCACATGTGGCAGTGCATGCTGAGACGAGCACTTCACAATTGACATCGTCCTCATCTTCAGCCCGAAGATAAGGTCTGAAATGAGCGTTCTGCACAGCCTGCATGGAATGCCCTCAAAGCTGTGGTCATGGCTGCCTGCAAGGTATACTGGCAAGAACTGACCACCACCTCGCACTCCAGCTGCCCTAAGCTTTTCTACAAATTCACTAGCCAAGAAGACGGCTACGAACTGCTCGTCACTGACTTAATAGGATTATGGCTGGTGAGAGCGGACGCCGAAGCCACACGCACATATGCCAGGAGGAATCGAACCAGCATTGACCCCACCGGGGCACAGTTTGAAGTTCTTCTAGAAAAGCTGCAACAAAGTCTTCGAGATGGTACTAACATTCTTTATCGCGATGATGACTCTGAAGATGAATCACTAGTTCTCAAGACCACTATCAAGCTGCCAAAACCACTGCAACCGCTGGAATGGCAATTCTACTTGCAGCCCGAGGGAGCAGGCGAGATGGCTGAGCACATCCTCCGTCCGTCCCTTCACGAGGCATCAGAGTCCAAGAGGAAGCTCGACTCGTTGATTGACATTATCAAGCAGAAAGACCATGTCATATCCAAACTTCTAGAGAGAATCGAGAACTCCTCAACCGACCTCAGCTTGATTTTCCCACGCATCACTAGCCTCAAGTCTCGAAAGGGCATTGTTACGACCAAGGACGCGCAAGCTCAAGTCCCTGGTCTCGCAACATTTAACCGCAAACTATGGGATGACAAGTTCCGATCGGAGAGCGCTTATGCAGGGTTCGAAACTCACGGACTATCCAACTTGATGGCTGGATGTGAGAAGTGTCCCAAACATACAGCAAAACAGCATGAAAAGTGGTTACAGAAGTTGCCAGGCATCGCCAACGATCCAATCGATGAAGCTGATGAGATGCAGCTTGGCGGTATCGAGGCCGGAAGTGGAAACGATACGTCAACTGGCAGTGAGAGTGATGAGTTTGAAACTCAACCTCGAAAGCAGCCGGCTGGCTGGCAGGCAGATGGCATTGACAGCTCATACAATTTGGACTCAAACGAAGAGAGACCTAACAAGCAGGTAAAGCTCACAACGGTCGAATCTTCGATCAGCCAGAACAATGTTCCAGCTCAGTCGTCACCTGTGAAATCTAGTTCGCCCATCCTTCCCCCTCAACCTGAGACCGATCTACGCCGCAATTCAACAGCATCAACAACATCAGCCGCATCGCAAGACTTAGTCCTTCCCACAACACTTTCCGACACAACCAAACATGCCCGTCTCGGCAAAATCGGCAACCAACCAAAGCCAATATCAAAACTTCCTCGTGATCCAACCCTGCCATCCTCAGATTACTACGACAGCTTCTTCCCACCACCAGCATCATCCTCTCCACCTCGAAAACCCCAATCTGAAATAATGTCTTCCTCCCCACCACCACTACCACCGCCCCTACCACCACCGCCACCACCACCACAACTAATCAAAAACACCAAAAACACACAATCAATCCTCCGCTCCTCCTCCCCACTTTCCTCCTCCCTCAACCCCCCTTCACCCCGTAAACTCCGACGTCTCAACTCAACATCAAAACAATCCCGATCCGCCACCCCCCAAGACCCGCCGAACCAAAAACAATCATCCAACGAACCGAGCGCACCACCCACCCCCTCCCGCCGCCTCGGCCGTCTAGGCCAACTCAGCAGAACAACCTCAAACCTAGCCTCACAGTCTCAATCGCAATCGCAATCTCAACTCCAAATCCAGAACCGCCAATTACCAAACCCTATCGAACAAGTAGCGGAAGACAACGAAAACGCGAATGACACAGACGCATCAACAGCCTCGACTGCATCCACACCACCACCGCCAGAAGAAGACGCGCAATTATCCCGCGCCTCTGGGAGTTCACCGTCCCGGAAACACGGTGACGAGTCTGGATCTTGGCAGCTGCTGGGCAATGCTGGAGCTGGTAAGTCTGGAGGACGAGAGGAGCGGAAGACACAGTTGCAGGTGCAGGTGCAGCCGCAGTTGTCGGCGGAGGAGAAAGCGAGGTTGAGAAGGGAGGAATTGAAGAGGAAAATTGGTGGGGATGGTGCTGGGGCGCAGGGAATGGGGTTGAGGAAGAAGAGGAAGTTTTAGTTTTAAGTTTAATCTGTGTTGATGCTAGTCGTCTGCGATCTTGCGTGGCGTGGCGTTCCAAGGGTGCCTCTGTTGTTTATCGCTTGGTCGGTGTTAAATGCTTACTTGAAGAGCCCATTATGGTTGAGTAAGATATCGAATAGTATTAGTCACGAGAACGCCCACTCAATGAACGATTTGATATATGAGCGAACATCTAAACATTTACAATAGTCATTATAGCGCCTGTTCCAGATATCCCTCCTTTGTGTGCGTGGGCTGGCTTGCGATCTATTCAACGTCAAAATCCCTCCCTATACAACGACGACAATATGCAGCATGAACGATAGCGCACTAGCTACAACCTTCAAACAATGCAAGCCTACTCTCCTCTCCACTATCCTACCATATCAACGACCGTCCTTCCTCGACCAAGCACAGCGACAGCCAAATTAAATGCTGGTAAAAACACCCTTCCAGCTATCCTTCCTCTGCCCCTTTCCTAGCTCGTTCGATCACCATGTCGAATGCTCACGGATGGCCGTCAGGCTTCCCATCGTCATCGCCCGGACCCCAAGTCTTGCCCAAGCTACTCTGGCTGAAATTAACCCGCTTGTGACCCAATTTCTTACCCTTGCCAGCCCTCGCAGCTTGAGCTCGTTCCACCTCGTCTTCACTGACAGATGCGCTGTCGGCTTCAGCTGCTTCCAGTGTTTTCCGAGCCTCCGTTCTTAGTTTCTCTGCTTGAGCAGCGGCCTTTTGAGCACGGCTCTGCTTACGCCACATAGATGCGTATTTGCCGCCTAGTTCCATGAGTTCACTGTGTGTACCGCGTTCGCTGACTGTGCCGCCTGAGAGCACGAGGATCTGGTCTGCTTCGATGATGGTTGAGAGGCGGTGCGCGATGATGAGCATTGTTCTGTCTTGTGATAGGGAGTGTAAGGCATCTTGGATCTTCTCTTCGGTTTCTGTGTCGAGAGCTGCTGTTGCTTCGTCGAGGAGGATTATCTTGGGATTCTTGAGAATGGTTCGCGCGATTGCGACTCGTTGTCTTTCACCTCCGGAAAGCTTGACGCCTCTTTCTCCGACTTTGGTGTCGTATCCGTCTGTGAATTGGAGAATGCGGTCGTGGATGGATGCTGCTCGGCATGCGTCGAAGATTTGCTCGTCGGTGGCGTTTTGGTTGGCGTAGCGAAGATTGTACATGATCGACTCGTTGAACATGTTGCAGTCTTGTGGAACGACGCCAATGTGTCGGCGCAGGGAATCAAGTGTGATGTCGCCGACGTCCTGGCCGTCGACACGAATTTGGCCGCTCTCCGGATTATAGTAACGAAACAACAAGCGCATGACGGTAGTCTTGCCTCCACCTGACTCACCTACAAGTGCTGTAGTAGTACCTGATGGACATTCGAATGTAAGGTCTTTAAGGGCTTGCTTGCGCTTGTCGTAACCAAAAACGACATGGTCGAAGGCAATGTCACCATTACATCTATCGCCGAGATCTCTGGCGTCGGGCTTGTCCATTACAAGCGGCTGCTCTTTGAACAACTCAAGCATTCTTTCTGCATTGATCAGGTTGTTTTGAATGGCTCGATAGAAGGTGCCGAAAAAATTGAGCGGTGCTTGCAGCTGTGCCATGTAAATCAAAAGAGTGACAAAATCACCAACACTTTGAAACCCTCTAGCAACTTGAAACGCCTCAATGAAGCAGACAGATAACAGGGCTACCATGAAGAGAGTTCCCTGCACCGTGTTCATAAGGGCTAACGTTACCTCAACAAGGTACTCGAAGCTTTGCATAGATTTGATGGACAATTTGTATCTGTTGAACTCGTAATCTTCAGCATTGAAGTACTTGACAGTATCCCATGAATGTAAAGAATCGTTTTTGACGGCTTCCATCTCCCTATCAGCATTTGTGTAGTTGCGGCGCAGAGTGACTCGCCATGAAGCGATTCGAATCGTGACATAGATGTAGAGAAAGGTAACGATGGCGACAACAAGTCCCAGGTAAATGTCAAATTTGTATGTGAGGTACACTATTGCCACAAGCAGATCAAAAATCATAGGGCCGACGTTGAATGTAACCATTTCGAGGAACGAATTGATAGAACTGCCTTTGTTCAATGCTGAGATGAGCTCACCAGTTCGTTTACCAGTGTGAAATTCAGCACTTAGGCCATGAACATGTTCAAAAGCAGCAGTCGATATTGCTCTATACGAGTATTGCTCGACCGGTACCCAAAGAATGCTCCTGGCGGCGCCAAGGATACCTTGTCCACCCTGGAGCCATCGAAACAAGATGTAAAAGGCAATAATGGCCCAAGGAGCACGAGCTCCATGCCCATCTTCACCAGATAGTGCATCAGTGATCTTGCCTGAGTAGATTGGAACAAAGACATTGATAGCACGCTGGCCTATCATGAGGCAAAAACACATTGAAGCAAGCAGCTGGAGTTTTGTAGACTTTCTGGGCCAAAGGTATGGAAGTAGAACCACGAAACCTTTGAGGTAAGAGTACCAGTTGATTACCGGAGTTTCAACTGGCTTTGCCCACGCATCAGGTTGCTCCTTATCATGTGGCCCAGAGCTGGGCGTGGTGCCATAGGCATGTCCATTGATATGACCATTAGTATGGCCATTGGCACCACCATTTACTTGTCGATTAGCATCGACACCACCAAGGAGAGGTTGATGGTCTTCATTTCCTGTACTTGTGGTGGTTGATCTCCTGGCTGCAATGGTCATGATAGAGAAGAGCATGACTATACCAAGAAGGATTATAGCCCGGACAAAGTAGACAATAACATCGAAAACCTCCCATCCTGTGATGGCTTGTCTGAGCTGCCCACCAGTCTGATCACCAACTGCTGGTTCATGGTGTGGTTGTGTATAGATGTGAAGACAAGATCCCAGCACAATCAAGTCCAGCGGGACTGCAATGGACCAAGCGGTGGCATGAACCCATGTAGGCGAAGGTGTCGTATCGATGATAGAAATGAAGACAATAGTCCAAACAAAAAAGGAGCCAACAACGAAGATCTGATCGAGTTAGCGACCAGAAAATAAAGACGAACCGTCGATACTGACCACAGCACTCTGCCCGGGCCACCAATTGTCCTCTTTAAAGGTAATGACGCGAATCAGGATGGACACGCCATTCGCCACAAATGCCAGTATGATGGCGCTTGTTAGAGTCGCAAATGTCGCTTTCGCTCGAGGGGAGAAGTCTTTGCTAGCAACAGCATCTTTGACTTGATTGGCACTTTTCCTTCTTTGCGGGAGTGGGCGTCCTCCAGGACCTTGTAGCGAGTGGACTTTGACCTTTTCGGCATCATTCGGGCTGTTGGCCACACCGTAAATGATGAAGGATATAAGGAAGATGCCAAGAATGATGGCAGGGTATAGACTTCTTGTGTAATTTAATACACTCAATGTCTGCTCCATAGTAATAGAATTGACCGTGATGAACGGCATGATGCAGAAGTTGACATAGGAGAACGGGACCTGGAGCCTCGAAGTAAAAGAGAAGTTTTACTGTTTGGCTGGTCGAATGCGAGGAAAGCGCAATATGGGAGGCGAGAAAGTTACCGCAGCTACACTTCTGCTTCTGCTCCCACTTTGATGGCGGACTGCTTAGCCTTGATCGATACCGACTTGAGATTGGTCCTTCACCTGTTCCACCAGAGTACAAACGAGCGTCAAGGATGCAATGAGTGTGTTTTGAATACTATGAAGGTCATCTGAGAACTTCTATCACGTGTCTGGCAAGAAGTATGTTCCAGTGCTGCGGAGTGTCAAGTGGCGGAAGCAACGTAAGAAATTGAGCCTGCTGCTCACGCCCCGACATTGACAGTGTCAGATGACGATACAGGGAAGAAGGGAGGAAAAAAGACTGCGATGAGATCGGTCAACCATATGTTAACAATGCTGCCGATGGTCTGCCGTTGAAGCAGACACACTGCGAATGAGATAGATGGCGCTTGCAAGGAACAACACGCTGTGATGCCGCGGGGAGAGCTGTACCCGTGGTGAAAAGTAAGAAAAGAGAGCTTTCTTCATGCGCTATGGCTCTTCTTTTCCTCTTTGACACGAAGAAGCCCTCACCGCAACAGCTAGTTAGGCTTGTCACTGTCCTGTTTGTCCCAAACCGGGTGTACAGCAAGATTCCCTATTCAAGCTCAGCCGGCATATTTGTCCTGGACACTGGCAGTGCCTTGAAAGCTCTTGGATTGAAGGACTGATATGGCTTAGCCTCTTTTAGACACTTGTCCTAAGCATTTATAGTCGGCAAATCACAACAAGAAAGTTCTACCAGTAGTTCATAGCTTATTAACTTCGCTGCACGAAACAGCGGTCGGGAGCGAAGAACACTTTCGTGGCCTATGAAAACGTGATAGCCTGGACGCCTATGCAGGCATCATGTAAGTGTGCCTAAAAGTCCTTCCATAGCTTCAATATTGGCTTTAGGCGGCTAATAAGCACGCAACTTTACCGTAATACAAGGCAGCTAATTGAGCACCTAAACTCCCCCAAAGATGCCTTATGAGCTTCTCCAACGAGAGCTGCAGCCGGAAGTTCAAGCTTCATGAGCCGTATGCGCATTGACTGCTCCCCGAGACTGATCGGCTCGGCATCACAAGTCCGCTTCACCAGCTCGAAGGAGTCTGGTATGAGATCCTTATCCTCAACCAGCTGCCAATTGCGACTGCTACACATCTTGCATTTGACGACACAGCGCTTGTTGTGAAGCACCAAATCCTGACCACGCCTCGGATGGTCTGCTTGCCACGTCCAACTTCATCTGCAGTCCCACCAAGGCCCGCAATTGAGATGTACCTTGGTGTTGGCGCCAATGCCTCTGCATCTGTCGACTACTTTCCGACTTGAATATGGCTGAGGCCAATCAGTCGGCGATTTCATCCCAACCGCCTCCACCTCCTCCGTTGCCCTCTTACAAGCCGAGTGTGCTCCAGCGCTTTATTGCTCCGCTAGCATTTCACCGACCTCAGAGACCACAGGATTCACGTGCTGCTCAGTCAAGCAGCACAAGCCCACAGGATCTATCACATAAAGATCGTCCTTACAGGTGGGGTCAAGAGTTGGATATGTGCCGCGCCGCTGGCTGACATGTAATAGACTACCTCCACCCAAGACAGCGGTCTACCGAACCGACGTGCCCATTGCGGCTATAGATGTGAACCAAGATCGGACTCATGCCATCCTGGCGGGGAGAGACATTTTGACCACTGTCAAAGTTCAGGACACTACCGTTGTCGAAGACCTCAACATCAGAAGTGTAGTGAATAGCCACATTTCCACGCAGCAATTGAAACCTGAAGATGTGCGCAAAAGGAGAGAGTTTCTACCGGCAAAAGACGTCCGGTGGTCGCATAACCACTACTCTCATGTGGTAGCCACAGCGGCACAGAACGGACGGGTGGCCCTCTACGATGTCTCGACTCTAGGCAGCTTTGCAACCCTCGGCAGCTCTCGGGTCGAGCTTGCATGGCTTTATCAACATACGGGCGAGGTCAACAAACTTGATTTTGATCCCTTTTCAGGCTACATGCTTCTCTCCGGAAGCCAGGACAAATACTGCAAGACTTGGGATATCCGAGATCCTCGAAAGCCGACAGGCTAGCCTCAGTACCACGTCCCTACGCCTGTTC
>Ga0115846_100065_pt1 | contig 43655 bp, 46 predicted proteins | sample InSIn5gowninarea_2_FD_83860 | JGI IMG/M metagenome (GOLD analysis project Ga0115846, IMG submission 83860) | reverse complement strand
TAGCACCAATGAACGAATTGCTCGATGATATCTTTCCGCCAAGTACCGAGCCCGTGGTCTACGAGGTTGATGTGCAGTGGGGTGTAATCGTGACTTGTTGCCTGCTCGAAAGGTAGAGCAGCAGAAGGAGGTAGACAGATTCGTATATTGACGTCAAACATCTCCGTATCAGAACACTTTTTACTGCTCTTCTCACGCAGCTCTTCCATGTCATCAGTACGGAATAGCTGCCGCTCTCCAGCCCGATCCTCTAAGCCTGTGACAATATACCTTCCTCTCATAAACTTTACGGTCCTTCCCACATACTTCTGTCCGATAACGTCAGCCATGATCGGCGATAGTTCAGTGATCAGTTGACGGTGGATTGGAATGTTGACAGAACTATTGCCGGTAACGATAAAGATCGTTTCGACAACAGAATTTCCAAGCGGTGCGAGGACGAGGGTGGTTTGCGAGGGGCGGAAGTGGGCTGGGGTTGTGAGTGGTAACGGAAGAGCAGCAGGAGACATCAACACATCTTCCATCACCGGTGGGTGTATTGGTGGTAGTGATGGCTGTGGTGCTGCAGCGCTGGTGATAGGTAGGGGTGTTGATATATGTAGCAAAGCTCGAGGTAGTGCGTTGCTTCCACTATTGTCCAAAAAGCCCATTTGTTCTGGCTGAAGGCCTCCAAGGTCTACTCGACTTCCAAATAGGTCGAACTCACCAAAGAATCCGGAAGGCTCTCTTGAGTACAGTATAAAGTCACCTCGCAGTAACGAGCCCATGGAAGTCGTGCTCGGGTAGGTTGGGACTTGATCATCAGTGACTGCTGGGAGGGGCTGATATCCAGTGTATCGATGTGCAAATTCTACGACCTCCGGATTCCAACTCTGTCGTCTGAGTTGGTGTCGACGCTGCTGTTCGAGATATTCTTCTGGCGATGGGAGGAAGTATGGTGGTTGGTATGCTGGTATGCTTGCCACCGGGAGGGAGCCATCGAGTGATGGAAGGGAAATGGTGCTGGATCGAGTGGTATTGTGGTTGTAACGATCTGTTTGATCAGGTGTTGCCGTGCTGTAGCGGTACATATCGTCCTCTTGATCGCTGGGTAGAGGGCGGCCGTTGCAGAAGTCCGAACCGCTGTGCAGAGTATGTTTATCGGGGTCTGATTTGATCAGCGTTGCAATGTCATCGTGGTCACTGCCGGGTGGAAGCTCGTAGTCTGGATCAGTAATGCGAGAATAAGTTATGTGGCCTGCCGAGACAGTTCGTCGTATCGATCGTGAATAGGTGGCATCAACCCCAGAGCTTTGATGACCCAAATCAGTGGAGGGAACTCGTTGGGGTGAATCCATCTTGTTTATTAATGAGTCCGATCCTTTGTTTGTGAAAGCCGATGTGATTTGGATGGTTCTGGAGGCAAGCAATAGGCAAGCATTTGAAGATGTGCTTGAAGAAGCTGGGTGGTAATGCGCAACGTAGAAGGTTTGTTATGTTTGCGACAAGTAGATCGAAACACAGAGGTTAAGGCTATTGTTTACTCTTTCAATCGTGGATTGATGGTTGTGCTAAGCGAGAAGACTAGCTCTGCTCTGCTCGTGATTGTCTCAATCGTGAATAGGACTCTCGAACCATAAGCCAATCGTGAATTCATAGCCTGTTCCAAGCAAGAAGGGGTACTCTTTGCTTTGCTCTTGAAATCTTCGATCGTGAACAGATCTTCCAACAACAACAAACAGCTGAATCAAGAATGGAACATGTATACTTCCTCAACTGTGAATTGAAAGGCCAGTTCAGACAGTACTGATAATACCACAGGTTAAATTATGAGGGATACAGCAGCACCTAAGCGAGAGTAAGGAAGTTGGTTCTCGACCGTGACTTGATCTTTCACATGTCTCTGACAGACAGCTCTTATATACCTTATCACTTATCACCTGTAGATCATCAGCTAGTTTCTCGATATCTCACCCTCCACCAACCACCACTGTCATTGTACAAATGATCTCCACAAGAAGCCACATATCATGCTTTATCCACCTTTTTCCACACGATATAGCCTTCCATCCATCCATCCATCCATACACTAATACATCTCTCCTCACCACCCAAAACAAAGTTCCTCCCGGCCTCCCTCACCTCCAAGTCAGTCCAGCTACCAACTCAACTCTCCCCTCGCCAATGCTTCAAATGACCAAACTATTAGGAGGTACATGAACAGCCCGAAGAAGACGAGCTGGAATGTCCATGAGGGTTATCAACATTGCGAAGAAGAGGAAGAAGAGTCTGGAGGTTGAGGTTTGGACCCATGGTGTCGATTTGTCTGATCGTTTCGGATTGATGTGAAATATTGTGGAAGGATGGTTTTTTTGTGGAAGGAAGTTGTAGATTTGGGTGGGAAGGAGTTGTAGATCGTGGAATTTCAACGGTTGGAGAACTTTGCTCGGCATTGATGCTTCTGAAATTAAAGAGTGTGGTGTGGTGGGAGCGCTTTGTGGATTGTGATGGTTATTTGACGAAATTATTGCGTGTTGGTGTTGAAGGTGAGAGGAGGTTGTTGGTGATGTAAAGGAGTGGGAAAAAGGTAGGGATGAAAAAGAAATGCTATCAGGCCACTCTACAAACATATATATACATGTATGAGGGGATGGCTACTCACCTGATGCACTAGGACAAAGAGCAGTGCCCCTCAATAATATCATCTTCATTTGTTTATTAGCTGACTCACTTAATCAACTGCAAATGATACATCTGCATGACCTCGATTGCTGTACTGCTCTCTACATCTTAAACACCCCAAGTCATGCATCTGCACCATAACACACAACTTGCTTGCTCAAACGCTGTTGGTACTAGACTTAGAACACCCCAAGTACACCAGCGTAGACAAACCCCAGCATCAGCAAGAGCGAGCCACTGAGTCCAGTGAGTCCACCAAAGCCAGCAGCACTATTCTCATGATACACAGTCTGATTGACAGTCATGTTCTGCTGACGGCTGAAGAAGAAAGCACCAGCGTCAAGGTTTCCACCAGCGGTCGCAGTGCTAGTAGTCAGCTCAGGAATCGCACAAGTGGCACCTTCGGCAGTAGGATCATGACAACGCATAGCCCAATCCTTTTGACGCTTAGCATCGGTCGAATTGAAGTAAGCCTTGACATAGCTGATCGAGACGTTAGCCTGTTGAGTAGGTGGACCGAAAGACCATAGTGGATTGCCGTTCGACCATTGGGTCAGAATCATGTGGCCTGGCGAGGAGGGAACCGCGGAGCCGCCAATGTGACCGAGTTGTTGACCATCGCCGTAGAAAACAACGTGGGTGGCAGTAAAGTCGATGCGGTACTCATGGTAGTCGGTTGTGGGGTCGAATGGCAGGTTGGCGACGATGTAGTTCCCACTGCTGGCAGCGTTGTAACCAGCTCGAACGGATTCTTGGGACTGCAAGACGAGGTTGACGGGGAAGGTCTGATTCTCGAAGTCAAACTGGGACGAGAGGAACTCCATATCAATCTCTTGAGAGTCATCATAGTACTGGTATTTGTCAGTCGGGTGATACAAACAAGTATTGCTCGAGCCGGGATGGCGTCCATACCCAGAAGAAAGCAGAGCATGTACCAGGAATAGACGTCAACTTCATCGAAGCACGATAGGATCCATAGAGAAGATCAGTTCTGGTTGAATCTATCTCCGCGGTGGGAACCATGCCATTCTGAGGAATGCCACCACCCACAGATAGCGTCAACCCTGGATCGCCACCAAAGATGCCAGGACCGGTGAAGGTACTGGTATTGGAGATTGGATTGGTGTTGACATCCGCTAGAGTGAAGTTCATACCATAGGGACCACGACCTGCAGCAGCAGACACGGTGAAGTTCTGAGGCTTCCAATCCGTATCAAGGGTGATGTTATGCCGGTGGAGGAAGTCAGATTCGATGACATCTGTAAAGAGGTAGGGAGCAGTATCATTGCCAACGAGACTGGTGTAGCCGCATTCGCAATTCGCAGCTACAATTGGCAAAAGAGCGATCAGGTGCGAGGCCAATATAGTGGCCATGACCATGGAGCCAAGGACGGCAGCGCGACGAGAGAGGTGGTAGTAGCTGAGGTGGGTGAGAACGGCAATGTCTGCACAGAGCAGGATGAGATGATTGCGATTGTTTGTGTCTTCGATGAGATATGAGACGATGAAGTAGACGTAGACATGCAAGGAGAGGCAAGCACGACCGAGAGTGAATCGAGGCATGATGGTCGTTGATTGGGTGTCGTAGCGAGAATCAAAGGGGAAGAAGGTGCGACGTTATTTTTGAATTGTTTTGTGCACGCCCCTCACCACTTTTGTTGCCCAGATCAGCTGACAGCAGAATTCTAGACTTACCTACTCCTGTTATGTAAGCGCACCTGCTGAGTCCATCATCCTCTTTCCTACTTGATATCATTGTATGCAATGATTGTAGTTCCTAGTCTCAAATGAATCTGAATGAATAAGACAACAGCATCTTAGACCTATGGAAGGTGCATACATATGGCTGTATCCTGCTTTTGTACTGCTTCTTTATTCTGACTTGTATATGTCCATTACCAAGAAATATTGAACCAATATAATAAGAGCTTCCAAGATGAATGACAGGTGTATGTATGAGGCTTCTTCCGGCATCTGAACTACTTCTTGAATTGATATGAAAGTATTATTTCTGAATTGAAACATTTGAGATTGAGAAGTAATATTAGAAGGTACAATCAGAGATAAATTCATAATCTCATGTGCACATAATAAGAACAAGAGGATTTTATACGGGATAGATGGCGTTCGTATATAGAGGCTTCTTCTAGTAATGGACTGCCACTTTGGCGAGCTGGGAGTACTGTTTTTGAAGAAGATGAATAAGACACCGACGTTGTTAATCAGCAACATAATTCAAAGTCCCATTTGCACATTTATAAAAACTATGCCTCCAGAAGATCAAGGTTATTATATTGCGCAGTGCACCCTGAATCACACATCTCTAAAAGAAGACTCTGCTTACAGCTTCCTTGAAAACAGCGCTTACCTTGGAAGAAAATGCCTCAGACAATGACAACTCGATCGAAAAAAAATAGCAGTAGTTTACTGCCAGTTCATGCTCTCCATACCCAAGATAATTCAGTGCTAGATGATACAGTCGTGTTCCAGCATTGTCCGGTCAGAAGTAGATGTAGTGCGTCACAGAATTTGTATCTTATTCGCCGCCTGCTGGGAAGATGCAGAGTTTGCAGGCCTAGCTCATCTGATGTCGCCAGATCGGTTGAATGATGTGCGGAGCAAGCGAGGTAGTGAAACTAACAATGACGACCATGCTCTAGTCGCCATTGGCTGTTAATGGAGAAGAACTCTTGGTTTGTCCTGATAGGGGGATTGGTGGTGCGCAACTGAGCTGGTTGTAACTTAGTGGTGCTACCAAATGATCAAAGCGGCGGACTGGCAAGATGGAGGTATTTGATAGCAGGGGATAAGACTCCTACCCCTCTTGCGAATAGTATGTTCTCCCCTTGGTTTGAAAGTACTGACTTTGATGATGGGGTGAAAGAAATATACAATGTTTCAGATGATTCGCACAAAGGTGGACTGTAGTCCGAAGGCCTTGTGTTGAGCAAGCAGACAAGGTTCCAGGCAAGATGATAGTACAACGACGAATAACAGGAACGAGGACATAGAATTAATACCACAGTCATCAGCTTGATGTGCGGTGAAAGATCAGAGAAGAAGTGTGAACGGAGGGCACATATGAAAAACTCAAAGTGTTACATTGCGGAAGAGGAGTCGGCCCGTAAGAGACATCAACGCAAAGATACGAGGCAATCTATGATCATGCTTCCATTATCATTATCAGGAACAGCTAAAGCTACTCAATGCTCATACCATACGCCTCAAACCTCGTCCCAGCTTTTGCCATCGAAAGCAGCATGTACAAGCGCCATCCCAATGACCCTTCCCCAATAACACCATGTATGCATAACTCTCTAACAACAATCAACAATCAACCCTTACTGAATGCTCAAGTCGTAGTCTGGCGAGCCAGGAGTGACCTCAACAATAGCTGGACCGGCAAGGACAGTGGCATCAGTCACATTGCCAGAGTTGTCTGAAGTCAAGAACACGTAGCTCTGACCTGAGATGTTCATGGGAACTTCGACCATAATCATACCGTTGTCCATGCTCTGAGGTGTCATCGGAATGATGTCAAGACCACTGACGAAGGTGGCATAGAATGTACCCGAAGGCATTGTTGCTGGCACAAGATCGATCATAGCACCTTCTGTGGAGGTCGGTGTGCCTGAGTCGAGGGTCAAAGTGGGGTAAGCCATGACTGGTAGATGAGCGTTGTCAGATGGGCAGCCAGTGATGAACTTCGAAGCAATAGTGTAGACGGCATTGATACCGAGAGGTGTACCGAAGACATTGGCAGCCGGAATCTCACCAAGAGCGGTACGTTCAGCGGATTGATGAAGAGCTTCAGTAACAAGAATGGCACCGGCTGCAGTAAGATACGACTTCTCTGTGATTCCGGCGGCAGCACCAAGGTATGCCGAGACTAGGAGTTCGTCAGTGTGAATTGGATGACCAAGAAGGCTGATTATTTACCTCCAACACCCTCAACGACGGCTGCCGTACCAATGAAGCTCATTGGAGTCGAGATATTACCAAAGTCATAAGTGCATGCTTGGACTGGAGTAGCACCAGCGGTTTTCAATGCTGACTCGAGGAAGAGGACGTGGTTCTGTTCGTCGAAGGCAATGTATTTGAGATCGTTGAAGAAGTCTGAAGTGAAGCCCGCGTTGGTAAAGTCTTCCTCCGACATAGTAGAGAGAGCCTGCTTGTAAAAGACATTCTCGATATGCTCAAGGGTCAGAGCGAATTGGAGGATGTCTACATCAGTGGGAGCGTAGGCCTGTCTCTTGGCAGGTGCAGCAGAAGCTGTCAAGGCACCGGCAACAGCCAGGGCGGCGGTGCTATAGAAACGCATCTTTGGAATGTGCGATGTATCAAAGCAAGCACAAGCTGATGTGTTGTGATTGGTTTGATAGAGTGATCTGTCAAAACTTTTGGAAACTTGTGATGATATTTGTGAGAGAAAAGAAGCGGAGGAAACAGAGCAGATCACGTCCTTTAAGTAGCTCCAACTAGAGTAAACAAACCATGACGGTAGATGCCCCACAGACGAATGGTGGGCTCCATACCAGCGAACGTTGGAGGGAAGGCACGACCGGGACGTTGGGAGTCCGCTCGAGTCTTGCCCAGCAGCTTGGTTCCTTTTTCGACCACATCTACAAATGAACCTGACAAACCAGACGAAATCTTGCCTTCTAAGCGATCACCCAATGCCGCGAAAGGCCGTTGTGAACTTGTGCATCGGGAAAGAGACATCTAGCAAGGATGTAATGACGAGATGATGTTTTCGGAGCTAGAGCTGCCGGCGACACTTGAAGATCCACCGCAAGACAAGCCAGAAGAGCACACATAGCCAAGCTCCACGTGCACTTCCACGTCTAGAGCATTTCACCCTTGTGAAGATCATTGACGAGCTCTGACTTGTAGCCTCTTGAGAAAATGTTTTCCGAGAGAGCTTCTTACCTTAATAGGGATTCAAGCTTACTTCAAGCTTCGGCTTCCAGGCAAGCTTCGGGGCCAGCCCAAGCACTTTGACTTTCAAACATCAAGGTCTGGACAGAACATCCTGATCTGACTGTCTTGCGCAAAGTCTCGAACGTCTTCTGTCGTAGTTCTCGGTCGCAAAAAACAATGGTATGTTTTTCTTTTCTCACTTCTCATCGCACATAGTATTACAGTACATACCAACTCCAATTCATCGTCTTTCTCCAAATTCCCATCAACACACTTCAACTTTCCCTTCTTTTCCACCAGCGCTATCGATATGCCCCTCCGACCCATCAATGCCATCATAGACCCTTCAGTCACTGTAGCTGCTCATCAGTCATACGGAAAGTCCCAGCACCGAACGCGTCTAACGGGAAGCTACCATTGCGGGGTTGACTCTTACATTCCCTATCAGGTCTTGAGCATACAAGTTGATGACCTGAAAAGGCTTAAGGATATCGAGAAGATCGCCTGCCGGAAGCTCGCGTGTCCGTTGAAGACTTTTCTAGGATGCTGAGGTGCCTGATCTGGGTGGGTGGATTATTGTGCATGTCTTGTTTGCAGGTGATTCGGGAGGGCTAGTCTGATTCGGGATGGTCGTCGCGGAGTCGGAGAGCGCCTCGTCATCATGACGGATGGGTCACGAACATATCACGTGCGCTTGGATGATCGCTCCTGGTGAAAGCTTCTTGAATACTCAAATTGCTTGATAGTAGATCGATTGTAAGGAACCAAGCATTGGAATCGAGCTTCAGATCTACCTACCGACTGCCGATGGGCAGAGAGCAACTCAGCTCATATCCTCGTGACCGTCCATCCCCCTCACCCCCAAACCTTCAATCAATAAGCAACCATCGTAGTCAAGCCGTCCAACTCCCTCAACCAACAACGATGCTGGCTAACATTATACACAAAGACATCCAGCATTCTCTTCCCTCCTTTAATGATCTTCGGCGCCTCAACAATCCTCTCCTTCTCCCCGGAGCCCCCTCCGAGACTTGCCGTTACGACACCATAACAATCCACCGTTCCATCGTCCTGACTCTCCGCGAACTTCATCCCCTCCACCCCACAAGCAATCTTCACCAACTCAACCGCTTCGCCAGTGGCCCCAATCGTCTTGCAATGCCCGAAGGCTTCCCTGATCCAATGGATCACACGACCTTGCTTCTTGAGAATAGCGACGTGCGAACCGGAGGGTATGTACAAGGCATCGTACATAGTGCTTCGCTGACCCTCAAAATGATGATCGGGCATAACACCCTTGCCACCTTCCTTGGGAATAACGTTTTGTTTCTTCGGTCCTATGGTGAAAACGAAGGCACCAGCTGCTGTAAGTGCACCTTTGACGGCTTCATACTCCTTCAAATTGAAACCTTCACCGATTATCATGCCGATTTGGCGAGACGCAATGGTTGCAGGAAAGCCAAGAGCGTCGGGTGTCAGATCCATCTGTGAAAGACCCTTCGATGTCTGTCCGTGGTTGGGACGACCAGCCTTTTCTGGCATTGGTCCGCCAACTTGTAACGCTACGGCTTGAGCGAGCTCCAGTGAGATGTCCGTAAGGCGGGAAATCATCCTCTCGTAGACAATGGGCTCGTCGCAGTGATCGAGTTCGAAGCTAAGTGCGGCGGTGATGTGACTCTTCTCGATATTGCTCATTGAGTTGTAGAACAATTGAGCTTGAGAGTAATGTTCCGAGAACTTGACCGAATGAAGACGTTGCTTCATCCCTACAACCTTCTCTGGATGCTCGTAATAAGCTCCTTCTGCATGAGAAGCTGCTGGGATGACGGATTGGCGGTTGGGGAAGTAATTGATTTTGCCGGGGCGGATCTTGTGTCGCAAAGCCCCGTCCCGATGATTGTTCATCACTGGGCATACTGGTTGGTTGATGGGGATCTCTTGCCAGTTTACGCCAAGACGTGAGAGTTGAGTGTCGAAGTAGGAAAAGTTGCGGCCTTGTAGAAGCGGGTCGTCGGAGAAGCCGATGCCTAAGATGCGTCAGTGTGGTTGATAAGGAGTAGACAGAAAGAACACTTACCAGGCACAACATGAGCTGTACAGAAAGCAACCTGTTCCGTCTCAGGGAAGTATTCGTCGACGTTCTTATTTAGTTGCAGCTCCCCAATATATCTAACCGGCAAGAGTTCCTCAGGCCAGATCTTTGTAGCATCCAGAATATCGAAGTCAAACTCATCCTGACGACTTTCAGGGCAAACCTGAATACCGAACTTCCAGGTTGGGAAAACGCCCATCTCGATAGCATCAAATAGATCCTTTCTATGGAAATCAGGATCCTGTCCGGCCAGTTTCAAAGCTTCATCCCACACCAGTGAATGTACACCAAGGGTAGGCATGAAGTGAAATTTAACGAAGTGTCGTTCACCTTTAGCGTTGATCAACGTATAGGTGTTGACACCGAATCCTTGCATCATGCGGTAGGATCGCGGGATTCCACGGTCGCTCATTGCCCACATGAACATGTGTGTAGCTTCGGTGTGCAAGAAAGCGAAGTCCCAGAAGTTGTCGTGAGCAGTCTGAGCTTGGGGAATTTCATTATGGGGCTCGGGTTCTATAAGGCATCATCAGACTTCTGCTATTGGCATACACAAATTGGAATTCAGTACTTACTAGCAGCATGAACGACGTCCAGAAACTTTATGGCATCTTGAACAAAGAAGACCGGAATGTCATTGCCTGTTGTATCCATCAATCATCTGCTTCTTGAGCGATTATGTTAAGGAAGCTGACTGACCAACAATGTCCCAATTGCCCTCGTCCGTATAGAACTTGACCGCAAAACCTCTGACATCTCGCACAGTGTCTGCACTCCCACGGGATCCAAGGACCGTTGAGAAGCGAAGGAACACAGGCGTAGTGCGGGAGGTATCAGTCAATACACCAGCGTTGGTGACGTCCTCGGCACTTTCATATAGCTTGAAGTGTCCATAGGCACCAGCTCCTCTGGCATGAACGACTCGCTCGGGAATTCGTTCATGGTCGAATTTCATAATCTGGACAGTATTAGTGCGTGATGCTGGGCTATCTCAGATACTAACCTTCTCGCGTGCAATATTATCCTCGAGTAGCGCAGGACCCTTGTTATCACCTGTACTGGCGGAAAGCCACAAGTCATGCGAAGGAGCTTTGTAGCCTGTATCGGTCGTCAAGTGGATGCGCTCACTGGGAGGCTCATGGTGCTTCTTCATCTCTGTGACCTTCTTGTTGGAAGTCATAGCGCCAGAGATGGCCTCAGATGCCTTGTGAGCAGCTCCTCCCAGTGCTGTTTGCATGATGAATGGTTGAGGTACCAGGGTCGTTCGTAGAAAGGAAGCTGAAATTGAAAAGTTTTAAAGTATAAGGTATAAGGTATGCAATGAAATTACTGAGGTGGTTTATATTTTACCTACGTAGCCGCTGCCCCGCGTGCTTTCTCTAATCCCTATGACGTTTGCCCTTGTGGAATGTGGGGAGAGAATCCGAGAGACGCGAAAGCTGACCGACCTCACCGCCGTGAGAAACACAGTCGGGGATCTACAGCTTGAGCCAATCAGCTCGTAGCTTTTACACCAAATACTGCCCGTTGCAGAACTCCCGAACTGAGGAGAGCATGAGATGCTCGGTCGGAGAAACCACTTTTGGGCTGTGGATTTTCTAACGGTCAAATGGACTCGATCTCATAGGCTGAAGCTTGGGAATGTATAACAGAAGCAGCTGCGTCCTGCGGCACATTCGAGGAAAAGGTGTTTCGGTGCTCTTTGGCCTGTTGTACATGAAGGTTGTGACATGAAAGGTGGGCTAAGGCGGGGTTTGCAGAATCCCATCATTCAAGGATGGAAATCTGCGAGTGCAATACCCGTGAACGGCGAACTTCCCATTCAATTGAGTTTGTTGTGCTCCTAAATAATGCATCATACAGAGGCCAAGAAATTTGGTTCAGAATACCCGGCACCAAGTGCAGAAAATGGTACTACAGTGGCTAAGACTAAAGTTATATGTACCTGCATATTGACAGCATCCCTTGAGACCCTACTATAAGGACGGCCGAGCCTTCTTACCTTGGAGCATTGCACCAGGTTCCCTCGGAAGATAATGATTATATTCGAGGAGAAATAGCACACTTCATACACACCAGACTCCAAGCCATGCCGCTCTGTACTGTTGTCGCTGTCGGAATGCTTTTCGTCCTCTCAAGCTGCCCTGGGTCTACTAGCGATGGAGTCACTCATTTCTTGACTGCAGCCATCTCTGCTCCATCCCCCTTGAATTTCAGTATAGCATGACTCCCTCGCAAGGTCTCCTTACTTTCGTTGTCCCACAGACCTGTGCCAAAGCTCATGTTCTCATTTCCACACTCGAGGTCTCTCAACTTCCCACACCCGATATCGTACAGTACACCATGGACCTTCAACCCCTTCTTCCGCATCGCGTCCTGCACGACCCAATGCGCCATGAGGACCTTTGTACCCGCCTCAACGTTTAACTCGGCCAACCTCACTGGCCTCGCTTTTTCGTCTTTTATTCCCTTCAACTCCTTCTCATTCGCCGCCTTCACGGCTTTTAGAGGAGTAAGCCACGTATCTAGTACACCTCCTACTTGGCCGCCTGCTAGAACAGCTGCGGCTCCGCCACAAGATGTATGTCCGCAGAGGATTATATGTTGTACTTTGAGAAAACCAACTGCGAACTCCAAGACAGCGGAAACAGAGATGTCGGTGGGTGAAACAATATTAGCGATGTTGCGGTGGACGAAGACGTCGCCGGGTTGGAGACCTAAGAGGGTCGTTTCTGGTACGCGGGAGTCGGAACAGCCTAACCATACTATAGGAACATGTCAATAGTCTGTTCATGAGCAATTGGGCGACTTGGCATGATAGGAGGGCGAAGGACGTACGAATCTTAGGACTTTGACCCTCAGCCATTTTGGGGAAGAAGGATGGATTTTGATGCGTCTTGTAACTTGACCAGGCGCCATTGGAGCTGAGAGCGTAGGCAAAATGGTCGTGCGCTGGATTGAGTCTGTCAGTCAAGTCCATCTTGGCATCGCTGTATCTGAGGAGACCCACAGGTTCCGTTGACAGCCATTGTGAGTGGTATGGATGAAAAGGCTCTAAAACTGCAAGCAGGGTATCTTTGAAGGTACAGAAAGGTCTATATTGCAAGAAAACGCTTGTAAGAGAAGAAAAGAATAGTTATAGGAGAGAGGATGAGGGTGAAGAGTGATGCAGCGCTTCGGAGTGAAGGTCGAAATCTGAGACAAAGTGTTGAGGCACCGTGATCTTGGCGGGGGTGGCTTGAATGTGGCTGCTCTTTTTGAGTGACAATGACGTCCCTCTGGAGAAAGATCCGGATAATCTTTTGAAATGAATATGACAAGATATATTGGCGATGACTTCTATGTTATATCCTCATCGAACAGTCTAAAGAGGCATTAAATTCGCTGCCTTCGTACATGCCGTCAAAATCGGATGGTGTCTGTGGAGCCCCCTTCCCCTTTATGTGCGATTCTTCAATATTTGGCTTAGATACGAGATTGGTACTACCCAACGCTTAGTTGGCCCATCTGATACAATAGAGAGCACAGGAAATGTAGTCGGGTGAGAGCTGAGTTTAGATACTATCAGAACGTGGTTGTGTCCTTCTACCCTTAAGACGTAAAGAGATGATGTGTGGGGATTTTGCAACGCCGATACTTGAAACTGATATGGGGCATGCATTGACAGAGATTGATCGATCGCACTTGGGACGAATGACTCCTTACTTTGTCCACACAGTTTTGGCCAGGGCACCTCCATACAAACGCAAAAGGAGCACAGCTGAAGGCGCGGAGTCGCGCAGTTGAGGAAGCTGCTCTGAGGTATCATTTAGCTCTCATATCAAAATGAAGCTGAGCTATCATCTTGCCATACACCATTTCGCAATGCCAATCCTACCATCAACCTAGATCTTGATAGCACTTTCAAGAGTCTTCCGCTTCTTCTCCGTTCGTGCGTTAGCCTTGGCGCCCATGATCCCACCACCCCAATGTCTCTTTGCCTCCTCGTATTTCTCGGCGTAACCCTCCTTGATAGCCTGAACTAATTTTGACAGCTCAGATTTATCCTCAGAGCGAACCTCGGTGATAGCAACGACGGCAGCAGTCTTCTTGTGAACAATGGTACCAAGTCTAGCCTTACCCTTGATGATGGCGTATGGAACACCCATCTTTCGGCAGAGTGCAGGGAGAAAGATGACCAGTTCAATCGGGTCGACATCGTTCGGGATGAGGACAAGAGCAGCCTTCTTGTTTTCGACCAAGCCAACGACATGATTGAGACCATACTTGACGGCATATGGCTTCTTACTGACATCTTCCTTCTTCTTCCCCTCCTTGATTGCCGTAGCCTCTTTCAACAATCTCTCCTTCTTCTCTGGCTTGCTTTCGGGTCGGTATTTGTTAAGTAACTTCAGTGCCTGAGCAGCAGTGTTACGATCTAGAACATTCTGAAACTGGGCGATTGCAGGTGGGACCTTGAGACGGAGGTTGAGAATCTTCTTTTGGCGTTGTAGGCGGACATATTCGGGCCACTTCACCATACGCGAGAGGTTTCGTCGAGGCTGAATGTCTTGACCGATGCCGAAGTTGCGTGAGCGTTTCTCGATGAGAGGATTCTTGCCATCTTTAGCATGGAGAGAAGTGATGCACGATGCTAGGAGGTACTCACCTTTGCGGGCTTCTTTCCACCAGCTTTTCCCTGAGGGAATGGGGCTGGAGCGGCCTTCTTTCCGGCAGCTTTTGGAGGCTATCATTGAGAAAAGAAGATATCAGCGAATCTGTCCACTAATGATCTTCTCTAAACTCTAAAGAGTCCATACTGGCATTGCTGCACAGATATGGCTCAAGCCATACATCATCAACACCCTTGGGCGATTGATGGGATTGCATCTCGACGTGCGTAGGTTTGCACCGGCACTTGAGCGTTAAAGTGTGGAATCACTTCATATCTGGAGCTATAAGGAGAGGCTTACCATGGCGATCGAGTTGTTGCTTGTCGATACAACAGTCGTTGTTGTTGCGAATCTGTTGACGAGGACTCAAAATGTTTTCTGAAAGTTAAAGATTGTGCGCGGGCGCAGCCATGCGGTTATCTAACCTCTTTGAGACTAGTCTTTAGTGCTTGATATGTTTGCTCCAGTTTTGTAGAATGTCACGAACGTCTAGTTTTGGAAGAACCCAACTGGCAATTTTTGAAATCCGATATAGTACAACCCGGGTGTGTTCACGATATGGCGCCCGTCCCGTGCGCTGTGTGCAAGACCTCCAGAGCGCTTATCATCCGACCAAAGAACCATCAAAAACTCTGTAGGGCCTGCTTCATCGCGGTCTTTGAGGAGGAAATCCACCATACTATCGTTTCAACCAAACTCTTCTCCCCAGGCGATCGCATAGCAATTGGAGCATCTGGAGGCAAAGACTCGACAGTGCTAGCATCAATACTGAAGACTCTGAATGAGCGGCATAATTACGGGCTGGATCTTGTCTTGCTCAGTATAGACGAAGGCATCAAAGGCTATCGAGATGACTCACTGGAGACAGTCAAGCGAAATGCCTTGCAATACGATATGCCACTGAAGATAGTGAGTTATGACGAGCTTTATGGCTGGACCATGGATCGAGTCGTGGACACCATCGGCAAGAAGGGAAATTGCACATACTGTGGTGTATTTCGGAGGCAGGCACTGGACCGTGGAGCAAAGATACTGGGCATCAAGCATGTGGTGACAGGACACAATGCGGATGATGTTGCAGAGACCATCCTAATGAACTTGTTACGAGGTGACCTACCACGTCTTGCGAGAAGTACTAGCATTGTCACAGGCGACGAGACGAGCGATGTGAGAAGGAGCAAGCCATTAAAGTATGCCTACGAAAAGGAGATCGTGCTATATGCATACCATAAGAAGCTCGACTACTTCAGCACGGAGTGCATATACAGTCCAGAAGCTTTCCGCGGCAGTGCGAGGACCTTAATCAAGAGTCTCGAGAGAGTAAGACCTAGCGCCATATTAGATGTTGTCCGAAGTGGCGAGGACATGGCTAAGTTGGTACCCGAGGAATTTGCTGGGAGCATTAGTTGCAAGGGCAAAACCGACTCTACAACCATTATTGATGAGGACGAGCGTCCAGGTTGCGGGAGCACAAGTGACAAGTTCCGTGGAGGGGAAATGGCCGAGATGGAGAAGAAGCTACAAGATGACGAACGAGCTGGCGACAGAGAGGTCGAAGTCTCGTCGACTTCAGCCAATGGCACCAAAGAAACGGTCAAGATAGTTGGTCAACGACATGATAGAATAGGGGCTAAGACAGAGTCTCGGAACAGCGGACGGAAACCCGCCAAGCAAACCCTGGGCACCTGTCAAAAGTGTGGTTACATGTCAAGCCAGGCGATCTGTAAGGCCTGTATGTTACTCGAAGGTCTCAACAAGACTCGGTCTAAGATGGATGCGGTTGCTGGAAACGAAGAAACAACATTAGAAGGCGACCACGCCCTTACCCAACGGATGCAAGGCTTGGCTATGGAAGCCGGATAGATGACAGGTATCGATATGATGATCATCTATGTAGTTTTATCCATGTCTTTCAAGATGGATTTTTCTAGTTTTAAAGATACCCCAGGGATTCAGACCATCACAATCAGATGAGCTACGAGCGCTCTGACAATTCGACACATGCGGAGCAAAACTCTCCTCGCTAGTAACGAGCACGTACGGCTTCCGAGACTCATTGCTCAGACCTCTGGTAGATCAGAATTCACCAGCCACTGCTTCTCTACGGCATGAAAACTTCCATGCGACAGGTAAGACTACCGGCCACAACAACCGCAATACTTTGATCTTAAACCGTCTCAATAGTATCCTTCTTTCTTGCAAAGTAGACATGCATCGGTGCAGACATGATTTGAGTCTGGAAGCTTCTACAGGTGAAACCTCGAGTTACATGGCTCAATCGAGAAGTACGACTTGGTTCCGGCTATATATTCGTGTTTCCGATACTCGGCACTACTCACGCAAGCTATCGGCCTTTTCATCTTATCTCATCTGATCTCATCTCATCTCATCTCTTCTCATCCCATCGAAGTCTGCAAGCAATTGAGCTATGGTAACGCACCGTGCATATTCAATGCTAGAGGATCACTGAAAGCTTGGATACGTCTTTCCCGTATTACTCACACCCTATGAGCGTACGATTCTTGTCGAACGCGAGCTGATCACGCTTCTTTTGCACTTACCATGTCAATCAATGTTTGTATTTGCGACAAAAAGGATGCTGGATGGGTACCGGTGGAGCACACGCGACTCCAATAACCTCCGACATGCTCGTCTTCTCTTCTAAACACTCTAAGGGGTTCTTTTCTCACTAGCTGTAGCGCTGCATCAATTGTAGGGGGTCTTGTGGACAAACTTCCAACATTTTTGCACGGACATATACCATAGCGTTCTACTTTGGTGCTCAATAGGCAAGCTCCTTGTGCGCTCGGAGACCGTAAGGACCGTAGCTCACGGTTCTACACATGTGAGGATGGTTGGTCTTCGTTGATTCCCAATTAAGTGAGAAATCATAAAATACTCCAAGTTTGCGGCCAACGTTCCCGGTCTTAGACGATTGTCTAATACATGACAAGTTGTCGTTGCTGACGGTCCGTTCTCTTTTAACACTGCCGCGCCACGAGCATCATTATCAGTCCAAAGCAAGTCAATATTCTTTTTCAGAGGAGTGCTTGTCGTCCAGCCAAGACAGTCCAACAATTCGCTCCCCCTCTACTCTTCAATTTTCGCCTTTATACTCAGTCGACCAGAACACTTTCCATGATAGCCTACTCGGACTCGTAATGGAAGACGATGAGAGTATGGGCAATGGAGCAGTCCAAACCCTGGACTCGCCCGCCTCTGATTCCGGGGAGTCGAAATTCTTCGACTTGAAGCCTCCAGCAGCAAGTGGGAGCTCTGCAAAGATTGAGGATCTCATGTCCAGACTCTATGCGCCGGAACATCTACACCTGATCCTAGCAGATCATGGCTTATTCCTTAAATTCTCTACTTTTCTCAATCGGTTCAGACCGAACCTAGTGCCGACTTTGATCAGATACCTAGAGATGAAGAAGGCAATGAAGGCTATCGCGTACGGAAACTCGCTTGCGCGTAAGATTCGATGGCCCTCACGTACCGACTACTCGTTGTTTTCCAGACTAGGTGCGAGTATAATAGATACACGATTCGAGGACTATGCGCAGAGAGAGCTTGACTTGCTCTGTAGTGAAGCTCTGCAAGCGTTCACTACGCACTGTCTGGTTGATTATGTGGTAGATTGTGTGCAAAAGGACATCACAGGGCAGCCAGTGCCAGCAATGCAAGCATTGGTCGGGCAATTGGCGGAAGTGTTCTGTATGACTGATCCTTCGCTGCCAGATAACCCTATTATCTATGCCTCAGAAGGTAAGCAAGTGCTTTCGTTGCTTGAAGATATTCGGAGTGCTGTGGTTGTTACTATTGCCTCCTGCGGCTGACATTTAACTGCAGAATTCCACAGGACAACACAGTATGGAACGACTTATGCAATCGATCGAAATTGCCGGTTTTTGCAGGGACCAGGCACCAATAAGCATATTACGCACAGGATAGCACAAGCCCTAGCTCGAGGCCAAGAGTGCTGCGAGGTGTTGATGAACTAGTGCGTTCGATATGCGGGTTAAGTGATTCCCAGCTGACCAGACGATAGTCGCCGAGATGGAACGCCCTTCGCCAATCTGCTAATGTGCGCACCGCTTTACGATGACAAAGGAATAGTCAGATACTTTATTGGCGCACAAGTCGACGTTACAGGTCTTATCGAAGATGGTAGAGGCATAGAGTCCTTCAGAACTCTACTCGTGCAAGAAGAGGAGAAGAGCTTGGCGGATGACAAAAGCGAAGAGAGGAATTCCACCGAGTACGGCGAATCGAGAAACACATGGCTAGCTAGCAAGACAAGAGAATCTCTATCAGCGCTGCAAGAGCTAAGCACGATGTTCAGTCAGGAGGAATCAGATGTCGTCAATAAGCATAGCCGAAGCTCGGACTCCTTCAACGATGCAGCTTCTATCATTTCCACAGTACCTACCAGTGTGAAGAATCGTGGCCAAGCACGCAGGATCATAGGAGCAGGTGAAACAGAGGACACAATTGGTGCAATACCCCTACAGATGCCATCCAGCCACTCCAATGGTGCAAGTAGCAATCTGCCCGGAGTCTACAGACACGTAAGTCAAGCTGCTACCTTTTTCCTCCACAAAACTAAGAAGCAACAGTACCTCCTCGTCCGCCCCTACCCTTCCTTGAAGATAATATTCGTCTCCCCATCCCTCCGCCTCCCGGGCATACTGAGGACCCACCTATTCAGCAAGATCGGTGGTCCTCCAACAACTATCTCCTCCCTCGAAGAAGCCTTCCAAGACGGTGCCTCCGTGACCGCCAAAGTTCTTTGGCTCCCGCGAAGCCCTGCCTCGACTCAACGCGGTTTCGGGGGTACTACTGAAGCCAAACCCCGCTGGATTCGTTGCACACCCCTGTTGGGATCAGACGACAGAGTTGGGGTATGGATGATCGTCCTTGTCGCAGTAGAAACTGAGGACGCTCCATACGGAGGTAATGGAAGGGGATTGGGATACGAAAACAGTATGCGAATGGTGGGGGATGAGATGGAGGAGTGGAGGAGATTGGCGATGGGGAATCATGGGGCTGCTAGTCGGATTGGTGGAGGGGGAGTGGCAGGAAGTAAAGCGTCGAGTAGAAGTTGCGCAGGCAGTAGGAATGTAAGTGAAAGTGGTGGGGACTTGGATGGTGGGTTTGGATTGAGGCGGAGGGGTGATAGGGAGAGGATTCTTGAGGTGAGGAAGAGGGAGAAGACGAGGGGGATTGGTCATGATGAGTTGTATGCGGAGTATTTGAGGGAGCAGGGCGAAAGACGTGGTTCTAGTGCTGCAGACAATGGGGAGGAAAAGATGAATAGAAGCGCACACAAGAATGGTCTCGTCATGACAAACGGGTTTGGAAGTCCAGCAAGGATCAGAACTGCGAGTGGAGGTGGCAGACTGAAGCAGAAGGCGAAAGGTGCAGAACACGAAGAATTATATGCGGAATATCTGCGAGAGCAGGGTGAGAAACGCGACTCTGGCGCTACGGAGCATGAGCAGCAGCAGATATTCGGCAACAACAATCGGGATGTGCATGACCAGGAAATAAGGATCACAAATGCATTGAAGAGTCCAACAAGAATTGGACTTGCGAATGGTGCTGAGAGGCCGTACGTGTCTTCTACTAACGGTGGCGGGACACCGAACGGAAGCGTCAGAAGGCTCTACATCAATGCCAAGGAGCACTTAGCAAGACCGCACAAGGTGACTATCGAGGATGAAGAGGTTTCGCCAAATAATGTTCACGGAGTTGTAATGGAGTAGATAGCTGTGAATAGCAAACAAGGAGGATGGTACCCTTTGAGTCTTTGACGTATATCTTGCTGGTCTTGCTACCTCAAAGCGTGCCTCTAAGCTTGTGTAACGTTTGCTGTGAAATTTAATCCATCTGTAAGCTCTCTGCCCCAATCCTTAGATTTTAGTAGAGCCTCATGCAATGACCAGCAATAAAGTCACATTAGAAGGGAGCGAGTGGAGGATGCCCGACCCTCGTTCCCGTCGGTTTACAGCTTACAGTCCCGCCTGATTCAACAGCAAAGATTTTGCAGAGATGGACCGGCCCCAGCAAACACGTCCCCTGACACCGGAAGATAAGCCAGGCAACGATGTATTGCATCGAAAAATCCCTTGCTGACCTTTGCTTACGTATGCACAGTCCGTCACGATATTGGTGAAAATAGGCAGCATTAATTTTAAGGGAAAAGTGTCCACCTGGTCAACCTCTTCCTTGTGTAGGAGCCAATGTTTGTCTTATAATGGTCCTTGTTGCATATCGCATGGCAAGGCTGCAGTCTTATGAAGCCTTCGGAAGATGCAGGGCTAGGTTGACGAGAAAACAAGGTAAGCAGCTGAATGACCTATCATAATCTCAGCATGGCATTGTGCTGCCTCCTTGCCTCCTACGCAATGCTATATAATTCACTTTTACCATTTCTAAACCCGACAGGAACATCTCACTTATCGACCTACATCTCCTCCGTCTTGGACTTCCTCTCCGCCGCCATCCTTACCCACTCCTCCGCCTTCCGCTGAACCAAGTCCCTCTCCTTCTCCCCACCATGCGCCTCCTCCCAAGCACTCCATCTTTTGAACCAACCCTTCGCGCCCTTCGGCTTCAACCCTTTAATCTTCGTGACCCTTTCAAATACACCCCTCACAATCTCCTTATCGTCCTGCTGGATTTCCAAATCCAGTAATTGATTCCAGATATCGAGTCTCTTGGAGAAGGTAGCAAGGATGCCTTCGAACATTGTGCGGCCCCGTTCGGGGGAGCCGGACGGGGAATGGAATTCCAAAGCCGCGAATTTGAGGGTTAGGGGGAGGTGGGCATGCGGAGGAAGCGATTGGGTAGCGCGGGAGAGGAGAGTCCGGGCTCGGTCAGGGGAGTGGAGGGTGGTGTGGAGGAAGTGGGCGTAGTTGTACCAGATTGTGGGAGATTGGGAGAACTTCTTGGTAGAAGTTTGGAATAGATCGTCTGCTTTCTGTGGTTTTTCTTTAGCATTTGCGTGATCTAACAGTCATTAAGATACTCACACCATGCTTGCCAGCGTAGATGTAGCTGCTGGCTAACCTCTCGTGAATCTCCTGCGCGTCATTGTATTGACATGCTCGCTTGAAGACTTCCTCGACCGTCTCATCGCTACCGTAAGAGATCTCTAGGTTGAGTAAAGCAATCCACATATTCAACTTCTCTGTATCTTCACGAATATTGATCGTTCTGATAGCTCGTTCCGCAATCTCTCGGGCTTTGTCAACCTCGCTGAGGTTGATCAGGAAAGCCATGTATGCTGTCCATAGCTGTGACGAGTCTGGCTGCCCCAGTAGTAGACGCTCAAAGTCACTGACGGACTGGGGCCCGTTTGCATCGAGTTCGCCCGTCCGGTCAATTTTGACTTCTGCCTTCCTTTTCCTCTTCTTCTTGGGCTTCTCGTCACCCTCCTCCTCATCTGAATTGGAGGATTCATCGCTAATCTTGTCGAAGATATCGGCATTCCAATCAAAGCTACCTGCTTTCAGTGCAGTGACCTGATCGGTTGTATCGGTAGCTAGCATTTCTTCATCTGACCTTGCAGCAGCCTGCTCTCTAGCAGTATCGATAATGCTTTCAACATCGTTCAGATTGACACCCCCATCGCTGTCATCTTCACTCTCGGCCATCTCATTATCGAGTCTAACGCCTTGCATGCCGTCGTCATCGTCATCCTCTGACGCGGCTGCTTCTTCAAAGTATGATGCTTTTAGTCCAAGACTCATACGCTTCTTCTCTTCATCCTTCTTCAAGATCTTGGCCTTTACAGCGTCACCCTCCTCATACAGCTGCTTGACATCCTGCACGTAGTTTTCAGCCAACTCCGTGCGATGACAGAGTCCACTAACATTAGCAGACCCGTCCAGGACGATAAAGACGCCGAAGTCTTCAACCTTGCGCACCTTTCCCGTCACGATCTGACCGACCATGAACTCATTGAATGTCAACGGCGGCTTGTAATCTTTGTCAAGAACAGAAGCCTTCAAGCTAAGCTGAAGAGTATTTCGCGAGGCATCAAGTTCAATGACCTTGCCCTTAACCAGTTGATCAACTTGATATTCGGCCTTCCAGTCCTTGATGAAAGAGTCTGATAATTGAGGAACCCGTATATAAGCCGTGGCATTGCCTCCCATGTTGATGAACAGACCCTTATCAGTCACATTTTTGACGAACCCACGAACGACATCTCCGACCTTTAGCTCAGAGATTGCCGATATCTCTGGATCTTGAACAGGGAGTGATGAGTTCAATACTCTCGAAGGTCGAGTAGAGAGTCTGATCTTCTTGTTCGCTTTATCAATATCGAGAATGCAAACACGAACAATCTCATGTTTGGTGTATCTTGTAGGGTTTGCCTCGGAGAAGTCGTCTGCAAGATCAACCAGATGAACAGCACCAGTGATGGATTCGCTAAGCTGGACAATGATTTGACGCTCACTGACTTTGGTAACTTTGCCTGGTAGTATCATATCCTTAGTCAGCTGATCTAAGGTCAGTGCTGTCTGCGAAGAGCGAGCTGATAGATCTAGTCTGTTATTAATGGCATCAACAGCTGTGACATGGACTCGAATGGCGGATCCAATGGGAAAATTAGACTCGAGGTCCTTGAGTAAGGAAACATCGTCCGATACATCGATAGCACGAATGCGGCCTCGTACATTTGGCGATAGATTGACCCATAGATAATCAGCACCAATGTTGTTAACAAAGGCCACCCAAGATGAACCAAGTTTGACTTTATCCATAGTCAAAGGGTCCTCTGCTATCTCGGTCTGATCACTGGGTTTAGCAGACAATTCGAAGACCAGATTCTTGCCTGCTCTATGAGTGATAGGTAAAAATCGATGACTTCGCGCATCGTGGATGCCCAGAATGCGTGCGCCGATAACTTGTTTAGCAGCGAAATTACGCAATGGCCACTTGCGATCCTTGATCTGGTCCCATGTGTCGAAAACCTGTGACACATCAATACGCCCTTGTATGTTGTCCGCAAGCTGTACATTAATCTGTGTGTCCCGGACGGAAAGTACCTTTGCCTTGGTCAATTTGCCGAGATGTAAATCATCAACAGAAGTTAGACTATCATCGATGGGATTCAAAGCCTTTTGAGAAACGTCTGTGGATGGGATTTTTTGATTCTGATTGCCACCTGGACGTGGTTTCATAGATAGCAGGAACCTTTGCTGGCTATGATCCACCGATATAATGCGAACCTTGATTGTCTGATGTTTTCTCATCCCAAAATCAGGCAGTGTTAGGGCTTCGTCGAGTATCTTGTCCTTTGGGAGCAGTCCTACAAGTCCACCTGCAAATTGCACGAAGACAGCAGTCGAAGTCACATTCTTTACGAAGCCATGAGTGACTTTGTCCTCCCTCACGTCCTCAAAACCCCTGAGCAGATCCTTGGCCCTCGCGTCTTTGAGAAGGCTGGGTTTGTTGCTTAGCATGACAAGCTTGTTATCCACAAGCTTCTCGATCACCAGTAGATCTGTAAGAGTTTGTCCGACTCGAAGCTTCTTTAAAGCAGACCGATTCTTAGTTTCTGATCCGTCAGTAAGGTGGCTTATCGGTAACGTAGCTCGAAGGTTTGATTCTTGCAACTCGACAATGATGGAGCCATTATTGATCTCTGTGATGGCGGCAGACACAGTCTCCCCAACCTTCAAACTTGACAATGCAGCCTGCTGGGTTGGACCAAAGACGGAAGGATCCTTGCATGAAACTAATAATTGCTCGTCACCAGCGTCCACACTTAAAACGTGGACGTTGACAACTTGACCAAGCCTGAAATGTTGCTTCGGATCTGGGATATATGCCTCGCTCATCTGGGAGACAGGCAGCCACCCGCGTACCTTTCCATAGAATTGAATTACAGCACCGTTGGGGAGGAGATTGACAATGGTGCCAGGGCTTTGCATCCCAACATGAATATCGCCATAATTGATAAACGGTTCGGCGTCTGAGTTAACCAGACTCTTCTTCAAAGTCAATCTTATCCGTCGCTTAGTGGCATCTGTTGACATGACTCGAGCTGTCACTTTCAGTCCCTCCTTGAATTTCTTTTCTGGATGTTGAAGCTGTACATCAGCCAAGTGTAGCGCTGACACGAGACCCGTAATGCCTTCAGCTAGGGTGACGAGTACACCCCCAACACCTGCAGCATTGACGATGAGCTTTTCCACAGTGGCCTTGACAATCTGGCCAACAGGTACGTCTTCGATCCTCAGAAAGGGCTGCTCCAATACCGACTGTTCCAAGGACACAAGGTATACACCGTCCATGCTGTTATACCCAACAATCCTTCCTCGGTGGGAGGATCCTAGCTTATAAGGTCCACTGGACTCAAACAACTCGTCGATCTTGCCATCTTTGACCATTGAGATATGCACAAATCCGGGTATACCTTTGACTCCAACATCTACGAACAGACCAATTCCGGGTTGAACTTTTAAGACTTTGACCTCCTCAACTATTGCCGATAATGGCAATACCTTCAGCGGATCTCGCTTCTCACCCTGACTCATGGTGTGCCGTTGGGTTAGTGATACGACATGATCCAACAGTGATACGCCAAGTTTCAATGGGTCGGCCGCTGGAAAGCTGCATATAATCCTACCCTTGATTTTTGATCCCATCTTATACTTCTTTTCAATATCTTTGCCACTGGCCCCTGAATGCATCAAATCTGCAGTGACATCAATCATGCCCATGACTTTTCCAACAATCCCTTTCGAAGCAGTCTCAGAAACCAAAATCTCCACTGCCGTGCCAGGAAGAAATGCATCAATGGTTGGAGCATCAGTCAAATAAGCAAGCTTCTTCTGGTTGGCGAACTTTTCGATATCTGCAGACAGCTTGACTATCTTTCCATTAGAGCTGCGGCCAGTGATCACACAGAAGAGAACGGCGCCCTCCTTCACGTCGGATAGCTTCACGTTGGAGCCAAGCTCGTTGGAGGATATGAAGCCTCGAACATCTGCCTTTTCCAAGCCAAGATTCATGATCAGGCCATGATCTTCAATACTGACCACTGATGCCATTAGTGTAGCGTTTGAAACAATGTTTTGTGTCGATAGGTTATTATTTGACTGCTGAGGTCGCAGCGATAGCTCGATTCGTCTTTTCGGTTTGTTGGTAGTATTTGTAGTCTCGTCGCTAGTCGAAACAACATAGGCTCGAACATATTGCCCTATCCGGAACATTTTCCTGAGGTCGACTTCATCCTCGTCCTCATGCTCAGCTTCGATCTTACCATCGGGTTCTACATCTTCTTGGCTATGCCTCGCATCTGCTGCCGCCACAGCCTCGAGTCGCTGAGTGAGTTCATCAGATATCGAAGTGATAGGCACATATCCGGTGAGATTGTTTGGTAATGCCACAGCAAGATCATGCTCATTGATCTGGGAGACCTGGCCCAAGATCAAGGAGCTCCGTACTATACGCTGCTGTCAATTAGCTTCTGCATGCAATAAGTCTCAGAACGTGCAAACCTTGTAGCTTAGACCCTCGATTTTGACCACGTCTGGCTCAGGTTCATTGGGCTTGATTGTCGTCTTGCCCTTGTTCTTGCTCTTAGATCCCTTCCTCACCGGTGCATCCTCTAACTCATCAGCTCTCTTCGACAGCTTGGACTCCTCCTGCTCAAATAGTACGTCTCTAGTTGCATCGATTTGTATCTGCTTATGTTCCAAAGGTGTTAGAACACTCGCACCGCCTCTTGGAAAAGCCGCTTCTTCGTCGCCGATCTTCGATAGCCTCGAAGCTGCGATTGGCTTCTGCGTAGACTTTTTCTCGCCGTTGTCCTGGTCTTTCCGCGGCCTCTTGGAGGGTGGAGCATCTGTGGTTTTGGCCTTCTTGTTTCGCACGAAGGATTCATTGGTAGGACCCGTCTTCCTCTTCATGTCGATTGGGGCCATAGCGAATCACCGAGAAGCCACTGGACCCCAAAAGAAGCTTCTTTGATCATGGATGTCAACGATTCAGTGTTGCCCGCAATGCGACTTGAATATTTTCCGATGTTGAGGCGGTCAGCAAAAGTTCTATGCTCACACCCTGGACCCGTGGAGCAATGTATTCGACACACGCCACTCTACGCGAGACGCGACTGCGCGACACGGTCAAGTTTCCCGGCCTCTTTTGCACTTCAAAATCTATATTTCGCAGTTGTTCATGAGAAGGTGGAATATTTTCATGGAGCTGGAACACATCGTCCATGATGGCTTCTTCTGAGGCTATGGATTCTAAGCTGCCAGCTTCATCTCAAGACCTACCAACGTCGAGTCCTGTCTCACCCCTAAGACCGCCCACTTACAGACAAAATGGCCAGAAGGAAAGGCGAAACCCTTCGATAACACCTCGAAGATTTACTAGATTCTTTACTCCAATATCTCATTCCTCGGCTGGGTTGTCGTTAGCAAGGCAGGCACTACATGATATTACTGCACGTAACATCAGAACTCATTCTAACCCATTACGACCGTTATGTCTCACTGAACAAGAGAATGAGGCCGCTACATTTCCGAAAGACTTGAAGCGAAGGAAACTTATTCACACGCCTGACTCTACGCCAGACCATTTGCGATCGAAAAGGAGCAGAAGAAGTAGTCTTTCTACTACTGATGGCAGGGTAGACGAAGATTTAGAGACGAACTATTTTCCGAGTTCACCATGTGGGAGAGCGCTTGACACTCGGATACACGAGGATATAGAAGAAGAGGATAAGCATGAGGATGTGGTTCCTAGAAGACCAGAGACTTTGACTAGAATCACTCGAATGAGTGAACGAGGTTTGAGTACTCGGCTATTGCAGCTGAGCTTTGGGTCATCTATGAAGGCTAGCAGGGCTTATCACTCGTTACCAGCTGCTGGTCAGTCAGTTCTTCTCATCATCGACTTAATAAGCTAACATTCATAGACTGGAGAAGTGAGACTGCTGGCTTCTATACGCGACCAGCTGATGTTCAGATGTGTATGAGTCTTGTCCGTCCAGGACGTAGTATACCATTTTGTACAACAGGTCTCAACAGTGAGCATCCTATGATGAGCTTTGTTATAGTACTAACCCTCTTAGCCAATTCTCTAGTAGCTATTGGGGATGAAGATGGTCATGTTCGTCTTGTAGAGACTGAGCAAGGTTCTGGTCATGATTTCAAAGAAACATTTCTCTCGTTCGGAGTCCATGGCAACGCAATCATCGATATGGTTTTCACAGATGATGATGGTCGCATCGCCACGTCTTCTGGAGACCAGACCTCTAGAGTTGTCGACATGACTACTCAGACTACCATATCAGTCTTGTCAAACCATACTGCATCTCTGAAACAGGTACGATTTCAGCCTGGCGCGAATAACAACAATATATTAGCAACTTCCAGCAGAGACGGCACTGTCCAGATTTGGGATCTCAGATGCAACAGTGGTGACCACCCAGAAGCCCAGTTCCAACAACGCATTAAGACAGCCAGCACTTGCTACAACACTGGCAGTATCAACGGTGCTCACCGACCTACGCACCATGCTCGTCAAGCGCAGAAGCTCGTCTCCAATGACACTCCTTCCAGGGACGAACAGCCTGGACGCGTAGGTGAAGTATCCGTTACAGCATTATCATTCCTCGCCCCAGGACAAGAGCACTTCCTCCTCACCGGGTCCGAAGCCGATGCATCGATCAAGCTCTGGGATATCCGCTCTCTTCAGAACCGACGCAAAGTATCTTGTCCAATCTCCTATACCCGCCAACCTCAAAGCCACAGCCAATTCCGGCATTTTGGCATCAATGCCATCACTCTCAGCACAGACGGGAACAAAATTTACTCCCTCTGCAAAGACAATTCCATCTACGCCTACTCCACTTCGCACCTCATCCTCGGCCATGCCCCTGAACTATCCTCTACGCAATCCTTACGCGCACTACCCCAACGACCCATCCAAGAAGGTCTGGGACCGATCTACGGCTTTCGTCACCCTCAACTCCACGTCAACTCCTTCTACGTCAAACTTGCGCTACGCCTTGCCCGCAATGGAAATTCCGAACTCCTAGCAGTGGGCAGCAGCGACAGCTGTGCGATTGTCTTCCCCACCGACGAACGTTACCTCCCTCCCACCTCCCCCGTCCCTGCCCTCAACCCGGAATCTAGCAATATACCGACCCTATCTTCTTCGCATACGCGTCACCGTCCAGGTTTCAAGAGGACAGGAAGTAATTTCTCGATGAGCAGACTCGAAGACCCGATCCCGATATCGCAACATGGAACACCGCTAATTAGGGGCCATGATAGAGAGGTAGGTGCGTTGACGTGGACGGCGAATGGGGATCTGGTGACGCTTGGGGATGACTTTTTGGTGAGATGTTGGAGGGAGGATGGGGAAGAGGCGAGAGATCTGAGGACTGGTGGAGAGGGAGAGGGGAGGAGGTGGGCGTGTGGGTGGGCTGATGTGGGAGAGGCGTGGGATGGAGATGAGGATGATGAGGGTTGATTGCTGAGTGAGGATGGACCGAAGCGTCAGGGAGATGCGATAGGTCGTGATGGAGGTTATGGATTGTGAGACGCTTTTTCACAGTACTGCATTGTATTGCATGGCATAGATTAGATACCCTCATCCTTTCTTTTATCAGCGGAATAGCGTATGAAGTTTGGAGTATGGGTATATGGATAGAGCATTGGCTAGGCCTAAGTACGGCAGTATCATACATGTCCTTACAGAATTGGCAATGTGATCAGTTGTGTTTGTTCGTTGAGAATATGTAATGAGATTATGTTACGGGCGGGTATAGGTAGCATTGCAATGCAAGCACCTATCCAAAGCTTCCCATATCATCGATGTGTAGATTACACATGGCATAGTACACCCGACTACACGAGTCCATCTCAAAGAATACCTAGCCTTGACCATGCAAGCCTTCTAAACCAACCATGAAACGCCGTTTTGAGCCATGCTAAGTCCTCTAAGGACTCATTTCCCAGCCGAAAAGAACTTCGCCCTTCTATTGTAACGCCTAAGACCGTCCTCCTTTACCTTCATATTCATTACGGTGCTTCCGGTCTCTGTGGTCCTCGGACCTCTTCCTCATCCTTATTCTCGTTGTTGATAAATAAGAACGAAGCAATGACGATCAACGCTCCTACCCAATACAACCAGGTCGAATACTGATTATTGAGTATCATTTGCACCACCAAAGACAGAGGAATTGACAGTGACAAGCCCACGGTGGCTATGGTCGGTGAAGTCAGGAGCATGGCATATGCCCAGCAAAAGTCGCTGACAAAAGAGATTACAGAGTTCACCTATCTCATGCATCAGTGGAAGTCCCTTGATTAAGAGAATGTGAGTACATACTATCACGATAGTCCAAATGGTCCGCGAAGGCGGAAGCTGAAATCGTTCGAATCCAGTCCAATGGAGAATGAAGAACCCAGGCCAAATCAGCACCACACTGAACAAACCCACAAATCCAAAAACAGTCAACATATCAACTCTGTCCTCATTGCCTACCCTCCATTTCACAAGGACCGCATAAATCCCATATACAATTGCACTTCCCAGCGCCATAGCATTGCCCATAGCGATCTGAGCAGATGATTTATGCGGGAAAGATCCGCGATTTGCATCGTTATTTTCTTTCGAGAGATCAACGAGCGCTATCAGCACTACGCCAGAGAAGGAACATAAGACACCAACTAGATTCTTGATCTTGAAGACTTCGACTCCCCACAAAGCAGCGAACACAAGCGTGAAGATACTAGTGGTGGAACTGAGAATCGTGGCACTGCCTACGCTGGTGTATTCTAAACAGGCGGCGACGAAGTAGTTGGCGATGAAGAAGACGATGGAGAAAGCAAGTGCTACATCCGCAAGTTCGTGAACCGACATGGCCTCTTCAGCTACGGGGAGCTTGGAGCATCCATCGTCGATTGCCATTGCGCCTTCTTGGGGGCTCATCAAGGCTGCTGTCTCTTCTCCATTCTGCTCCTTTGGAGGATATCCCTTCCGGAGGATTTCTATTCTGCTGCAACAGTAGTCGATTGACTCATGCTTGATATATGTAAACCCGTACTTTCGCACCGTTCGTATGACCAATGGCATCAGAGCCGCAGTGAAGAACGCTACATTAACGTAGGTGACGAGGAATGGTTTAGAGTATGAGTCGTCCGCAAAGATCCCCTGTGAGGAGGTCAGCTTATGGTGCCATGTTATCTTCAATTTGGATTTTGGTGGCATACACTAGTCATGAAGTTCGAAGTCGTCCAGAAAAACACAACAACAAGCAATAAGATGATCCCTAAAGTTCGACGGGCCAGAATGCCGAATGCAAACGGCCTTCTTACCTCCTCCTTCCCCAGAGATGCTGGGTATTGGTCCTCCTCGGCATCATGACCAGGCACGGGAAGGGACATTGCTCCTACTCTTGCCGCAGGCACAGGTGATTCTTGCGCTGACATTGTGTTGATCTAGTTGCCCTGCAAGTATCGTGAGAACCAACAAGTGATGCTATCGTATGGTCGTCCGGAGATAGGCATGTAGTGGATTCATTCGACCTGCCAGGCTCGAGTAACAAGACAAATGTAGCCGTTCGCATCGACTTTCGGTATTCCTGGAATGATCCAATGCTGCCTTTCGGCTGCTTACCCGTTGCTTCTTCGCATTTCGCGTGTCCTGATCCTCCACTACTTTCTGATAGGTCGTGATGGTGTTGTGATGACATTTGTAACTACTCGGGAAAATATGTGCCGCGAGCCGCTTGAACGTCCTTTTGATATCAAGGGGGTTTTGGTTAATCTTTGAAGAGGAGGATAGCCTTTTTTTATATAGCCAGTGCTTAAAGAACATCTTTATTGCACTAATACAGGATCTGAAGCTTATACCATATCTGCTCAACTCCTGTCAAGTATGAGTATGTGAGAGTTTCAGAGTCTTATCAGCAACTCAAAAAATCAGTGAGTATCATTTTTGTGTGCTCCCATATCGATGTCTTGCAAATCTCCATGTCTTCGTCAACATATTTCCAAAGCTTGGAGTTTCATGCCGGCAGGTAGATACCACGAGGCATCTGAGCAAAGTATGGATGGAGGGCAGGGGCGGCATCGATATGCATGCAGTGTCTCATTCTACTATGGATCCATGTTCTTCTATGCACAGGAGGCACCCTGGTTAGTGGAGCTCAAACATGAATACACTGTGTCATAGAAACGATCAGAGACACACGTTGAGGCCGACTCGATTTCTCCTCCATTGACGTACGGGTATTTGAAAATGCCATGATATCCTGCTACCGCCTGTATCCGAAACGATACGAGAGATCACGATCGATAGATGCGACTTCCTTTGGGACAAGAGCATCAAATCATCATTCGAGGATTTCAGCATTCGACAATCAAGGACTAATTCGTTCCATCTTCGTCGCCAACCACTCAAACGACGACGTTGAAAACTTCGACGGTGCGAAGTACATCGTGAATGAAAATAGATTCGCGAATAACAGGACTCCTCTCTTCCTCACTTAAGGTAATCATCTGCGCTGAGGAATCAAAGCAGAGAGTGTGATGAAGTTACATATGCTTCACCCCGAATCCACAGACCCTGCGCCATTTGGCTATGGTTGTTTCGAACTATCCAGCTCGAGAAATTCCTGTTCGGACTTTGCTTGATACCCCAGACCCGTCCTTTATGGCTAGTCTTTTCATTATCAACCTAGCTGAGAGAGGCTTTGCTGTTGAGCTCTGTATTATACTTCCAGTCTTACGATGCTCTTCCTTCTTCGTGAAGAAATGGACTCCACCCTCTGATCTTTACTCGAAACAATGCAATATAGCTAAAGCTATTCTGAGGAGAAATAATGGTTTATCTCCGAGATACTGATTCTAGGACTCGATGCCTCTGAGCCATACATTAACGTTTTCAATATTAAGACGTTCTCATCACCATCCTATTCCATGGCCAGTTCCACGTTTTCGCTTCGCCTCCAACCTTCCTGCTCCTCTTCAAACCCCTCGACACATTTCCTGCCTATCCAGCAGTATTGGCATCACCTTCCTCGTCTCCACCACTAGCATCTTCCACATCCTCGTCTTCTTCGCACAGACCTTCCTGTCCCACTTTTTCCCTCGTCCTCAATCATATCACCTACATTGCGTTCGACTGCAGCATTCGCATCCCACAACAGGACGCTCCTAAGTTGGGTTTGGAATCACCAAGCCGTCCTTAGGTGGTCACTAGTCCTTTATCACATATTACATTTCAACTTTCCTCCCGCGCTACACAATAGCAGGAGATACAAAGCTTCGGTCGCCTGGCAAATGGGTATTATACGTAGGCCCGAGAGTTTCAAACCCGTCAGCAAAGCAGAGGAAGACGGCGGCGAGCAAGGAAAACCGGAGCTTCGATCCGTCAACAGACAACTCACGCTTGGTTCTCATGGAGCCGCCTGAACAAGTTTATCAGTTATTACGTTAATAATGCCGTTGCCTTGATTGCCACATTCGTACGTATAGTTTCAGTGTCTTACTGTCTAAAACATCTAACTTAGCCAAATTTTTGTCTTTCAATCCTAAAACGCTTCACCGCTATGCTAAACGTAATAAAACATCCAACCAACCTCGCCCTCCAAACGATCGCCCCTACCCAACCCAATATTAATTACCTAAGCCCCGCCTTCGCAGGTCTCCCCCGTCCCCTCCCCTTCTTCTCCGCAACCGCACCTCCAATCCCAATACCCAACCCAACACTCCCACCAATCGTCATACTCCTCCCCTTCCCCTTTCCCCTCGTCGTTCGCTCCACCCTCTCTCCCCTCATCTTAGCCATAACCCGTTCCCTCTGCTCCTCGCTCTCCGGATCCACATAACTGACTTGCGTGGCAGGAGGTTGACTATCTTCATTAAACGTCCTCCTCTTATCTTCTTGCATGAAATCTTCTATCGAGGTAGCTACCGCGGAACTGCTTTTATTCGTTGGTAATCTAGGGATGGAGACGGGTTTTGGAGCGGAATTACCCCATTCGACGGGGTTGCCGTGCGTGGCTGTTGAGTCGACGGATGTGGCGCGGGACTCGGTGGAGAGGTTGCTGGGTATGCGGCCTTTGATGCGGTTCTCGCGTCGTTTGCGGAGTGGAGCGGTGGTGGATGTACCATCCGCGGCTTCACCTGCTGAGCTGGTCGCTTTTGTGTTCTTGTTGGCGGCTATGAGGTTGGTAAGCGCGTTGTTGAGATCTTCTTGTTCTTGGGGTGTAGGATTATGCTTGGAGGAGGTGGCGGGGTTGGAGTTTGTGGTCGATGTTGGTCTGGACGGGGAATTTGGATTGATTTCTTGTAGTGGTTGAGATCTCCTCGATGGGACGTCGTCCAGGGCAGCGAAGGCAGTGTCTTCGATAGCTGCTTCCTCCTTGACTGGTGGCCGTTCAGGCATCGAGGTATTGTCCATCTCAGCAGCTGGGGAAATTACTTCAGTGGGATTCGGAACTGGCTCGCAATCTGCCTTCGAGCTTGATCTGGTTAAGTCACTCCTCGAACGTGGAGCACTTGCAGCACGGTGTTCCAGAGCTCCGGTGCTTTCTGGGGCAGAAATCGTGCGCTTGAGACCTCGTAGGCGGTACGAATCAAACGATATCGCTGTTCCAGATGCGATGGAATCCCATAGCCACTCAGCACGTACGATCGGGATGTTCCAATCCTGTGCATGCTGTAATTTGTCCTTCCTCAAGCCTACAGCTGATTTGGTCACTAGAACTGTCACTTGTGGTGTGAAATCTTCGCTGTACGTAGCACCCAGCAGTTCCGTGACCTTTCCAACGTGAAGACGATCAATGCCTAGGAAAGCTGCAGAGCTTATCTTCATACCTTGGAAGCTTGCGAGAGGGAACTTTGGTATTGGTCGCCCAATGACGTGATCTGAGGGTTCCGAGAATCCTTTGTGGTGAAGACAGCGTTCAACCCACCATTCTGTAACTGTCTGCATAGATGCACTGTTGCCCGAGAGGTTTGGATGCTCAGATACCGGCAATTCGCTCGGTACCACCAACAAAGAGTGATGATCTCCAAGTAACAAGTGCATATCATGGATATCTTCGCTCAATTTGCCACCATTCGAGACTAGATGACCCTGTAAGACTGAATGTTTCTTGAGATTGAAGCCGTGAAGGAAAAACCGACAGCCTTGGAAGACGCCACCAATGGTAGAGGGCGACGGTAGCCTTATGGAGCGCGGGGAGCCACGCCTAATGTCTTCCTTCGAAGCAGGGGCGGTCGGCCGGTTATCAACCTCATCCCACTCCCCTGTCTTAGTGTTCTGCGCTGCTGGTGCTGCCCCAATGATTTCTCCCCACATTTGCTGGCTCTGATTGGTGATTCTCGCACTGGCTGTCCTCCTTATTTTCCTCCTACCATCATCTCCAGCAGCATTGCCCTCCCGAGATCTCTTCCCCAATAAGGTCCGTCCTAGCTTCTTCGTTTTGTCCCATGCACCTTTGCCTCGATCTTCTACTGGTATGACGGGATCGTATAATTCTTCATCCAGAATCATGCCTCTTTCCAAGCTGTCCCATAGCCATTCGGGAGCGACTACTCGGATGCCCCAACTCCTTGCAGCTTTGTACTTAGCTCCCTCTGTCCTAAAGGATATCAAATGCGTGATTTGCTTCGTAAGGTCTCCTTCATATCGAGCCCCATTGCTTGTGACCTTGTCTGCGATAGTTTGCCTTTCGGTTGCTACGAATAGATATCAGCAGCGATCTGATACCGGCGGTTCTAGCACATACGATCATCACAGCCCGTCATGCTTATCCTTAAGGTATCGAATGTGGGCAAAGCATATTCCTTTTCCAACGCTTCTACGTCGATTTCATGATCATGTATCCATAATTCCCTCACGGCGTCTATCCAATCCAGCCGCATTGGCCGTATATCTCCCCTCTCCTTGGCGACATATTTATATTTTGGCGTCTTGTAGTCTCCAACAATTAGATGCGTCACTTCGAGGGTTAGATCTGCTCGGTATTTTGCGCCCATTTGTTCGCAAAAAGCAGTCAATTCGGTCTACACAGGCCAACTCAGCAAACGGTGTCTTTCTGTAAACAGAGGGAATATTTCAATATGTAATTCACTTACACGCTTCTCCTCGGCAACAGATGTACAACATATCACTGCTCCTCGTAGTGGTTTGGAGGTGTCGTTCGGAACATCGTGGCGTACGTTGATCTCCAAGAGATCATTGGAGTCCATCTCTGGATGGCTGTCAGCTACACAATGGCTTGTTGCAGCTGCTGGTCTTCTTCTCCATAGTTTTCGCTGTGCATGTCGCGTAACGCGTCGAAGACATCATCGTGGGGAATGAGGATTTGACGCTATATCACATGATATGGTCCAGGCCTTCGTAGAACCTTTTCAAACTGTTGCTTACCTCACCGACGACTTCTGTCAAGGCGCTGTGAGTACTGATACTCGAGGTTTGTCACTCTATCATGTGTCCAAGTAGGGAATGGCCTCGTGCTAATCTGCCTCGATAGGCTTCACCATCCGACACTGCCTTGCCTACCTCGACAACCATTTGATGATACAGGAACTGCTCACGAGGCCTTGAAGCATAACTTATTCTTTCAGGTTTTCTTTTAGATGAATGTTTCGAATACTCTGCCTCGCCCGTTATACAGTCCCATGTCTATGCTATGAAGGCACATACTGGGGGTGAAGTTCTGGTTACGCTGACTTCGATTCTGCAGCTGGTCTGGACGAGATTTCACACATGCTAAGCACGTTCCAAGACGTCGTGAGAGTGGAAACGCGTCTCAGGTTATGCATACAGGTCTTCTTCATATTCATCCTGCGTCAATGCTTCTGTTCTTATTTCATGTACACGAACTTGTCAAAGAACTTATTCGTCGCTCCGAGGATCAGCCAACCGACGACGTAGAATGAATTTCGTTGCAAACCGTTACTTCCCCATGTTGGAGTTCAGTTTCTGCAAATCAGCACTTGAAGAATGATCCTCCAGTCTGAACTCTACTGCACTAATTCCCTCGACGCAACCTGCTCGAAAAAGGGAATGATTTCTCGAGGCAAGTAAGGCAGCTACTATGGAACACTTGATGTCATATGCAAACATTACTTCTGGTGACCTCTGATAGGCACTCTCAGATATTCGAGGTAGTAGGCGATGACAGCATAGCAAAATGTTCAACATTGGGTGGCAACGAAAGATGGAATCGATTACGCAGCAGCAACTACAAAACTTTGATGACAACACTCGAAGACGAAGAAGCAGTCCGTTGGTCCCCGCACCGAGAGAGTAAGCAGGAGCTAGAAACTGTAGCGTCCAGACTCTAGTGCCAATAATAATTACCGTGACATGGTGTTCTGGCCGGAAGTCACGGCAGCTTCGGAGTGACAAGGTTTCAAGGTTTATATCTAGAACTCCATAACACTTAAAGTCCGCCCGCCCCTATGAATGGAAAAGCACATATCGACGACGACTTGCCTGGTCTTCTTTGCTACAATTACCTAAATAAATTCTTTACCGCTCTTGTTCGAGCGCCAACAACTTTGTCGCTGACCCTTCACGAGACCTTAATTGGACGTTTTCTAGACCGTAGCCGCGGCTGTGTTGATCTCCGACGGATTTCGAGCTTTATTTAGACACTAATAACACTCTGACGTCTTGCACTTTGGACGACATTTACATGGTGCTCGCTGTCGCAGGAAGTACATTACATTAACTTACATGACCTTACGCTCGGTATTGAATATAATATTTGCATTCGCTCCTGTGCTGGCCACGTTCAATGCCTCGAACTTTCCTTGTTTTATTGTCTTGAAAGCGCCAGGATTGCTCTGGTAAGTTACCCAGTTCTTAGACGTCGGCAACCGACCGCTTCCCAGCTGCATAACCATCTCCTATCAGCAGTACAAGCAAGGCCCTTGCTACGTCTGACCGCATTGTCTATGGTTCCGCGACCAAGTGCCAGCGCATTTGATTTTTGTCTCCAGGTGTGAACCGTGAATCACGGCGTACAAGTGTATCCGATGCTTCAAGTTACTCCCACCCAACATTCATCCGCAGATTCCGAGAAGTGCGATCGAGGATGAACCATTTGTTGACAGTTGCAAAATGCCAGAACCACTCGAATATCATCTCACCACAACCGGTGCTATTTGCTACGATCCAAACCGTACGCCAGCAGACGGAACACTATCCTCGAGACTCCCTACACCGCTTTGCAGACCCAGGGAGCGACGCCCACATTCCATACGTATCACTCGATTACCAGCAGGCTATATTGCCTACGACGTGCAAAGCCCACCGCCAGCCTCGGCGCCCAAGAATCCACTCCGACTTACTATACATTTCAGCAAGCTGGCTTCTCGCGAGAACGCAAAACGGGTGCTCGGATCGGTCTGGACGCCTTTCTCCAGTGGATCCGGCACACCATCGCCCGTAGCGGACCGTGCGGACTCTCCTATAGGGGAGGCAAGTAGGTCTGTGGAATCTCCTCTAGCGATGGCAGCAGCCGATACATCCACTCTATACTCGAGGAGGAGCGCGGCAGGGTTAGGTTTGAACGGGGTCAGCATGACAAGGAGCGGATCCGTAGACAGTGTCAGCACGAGGAACACTAGCAGCACCGTGTCACTCTCGCAGGACAAGCTGGTTGCGCCTGTGATCATTGATGCCTCGAAACCGGTCTGCTCAGGAAATGGAGTATCATGCTCTATCATACTAGCAGAGCCCGTGATCTTTCTGAAGGGCCTGGATCATGATGGTTCCATACGAGATTCCTCCGCCAGCACTGGTGCTATATGCAGAGGGAGGCTGCAAATGAACGTGACGAAAAGTGCCAAGATCAAGGCCATCACGATTAAATTCATGGGCAAGGCACGGACGGAGTGGCCGGAAGGTAGCATTTCTAGTTCCGTTGTGAGAGAACCTGTACTGATGATATTAGGCATCCCGCCAGCAAAGAGTGACCATTACGAAGAAGAGTCCCTGAGAACCTCAGTGATACCATTCTTCAACGCGATGTACGCAGGCTCAGATACGAGTTTCGGGCCATTATGTCACTATGCTCTGCGGAACAAGTTAGCAAGCTCATCTGTCACGAGTTTAACAATCCCGTCACATCCTCCAGCTCCGATAGTCGATCGATCACCAACGAGTCAGAGCGGTTTCTCGTTGGCTGGTAATAGGTCCAACAGATCGAGCACCATATCTACTGCGACTAGAGAGGCTAAGAGGCTCTCGTTGCAGACAAATCAGTCTCGTAGTTTTCAAAAGGGTGATCCCTCGCCAATCAGCACCGGCCCGACTCCACAACAAAGAGGATACAAAATTTTCCATCCAGGCGTTTACGAGTATCACTTTGAATTTCCGATGGACAATAATATACCGGAAACAACCAAGTTACATCTAGCGTCTGTTATGTGGTTGCTTGAAGTGCAAGTAGAGAGAGCTGGCACATTCAAGCCCAATCTCCAAGGATTTAAGGAGATACCAGTCATTCGATCGCCGTCGGAAGACTCCTTGGAGTTGGTCGAGCCTATATCGATAAGTCGAAAATGGGAAGACCAATTACATTATGAAATCATCATTTCCGGGAAGTCCTTCCCAATAGGATCCAAGATACCGATAGCCTTCAAACTTACACCTCTGGCAAAAGTCCAAGTACACAAACTCAAAGTGTATATCAGCGAGAACATAGAATATTTCACGAACAACAAGAAGGTCACCCGAAAAGAGATGGCTAGAAAGATCTTACTGCTCGAGAAGAATGCTGGAAGGCCGTTGAAAGACTTCCCCGGATCAGAAGTGAAGGTCCTTTCAGGGGGTGAACCAGATGCTGTCACACGCGTCCGAGCCCGTGAAATAGCAAGACGACAACGGGAACGAGAAGCAGCCCAGACAGGCACAGAGCCAAAGCCCCTCCCCGACCCAGTCGACAATATGCTCGGCGACCTGGATCTAGGATTAGAAGGCTACTGGGGCCAGACCGAAATCGAGATGAATGTACAACTCCCAACCTGCGAAACGATGGCCAAAGACAGATCCAAAGAACTCAATCATGCCTGCACCTGGAAGAATGCAAACGTACACCACTGGATCAAGATCGTCATGCGGATCTCACGCGCCGACGCCGAAGATCCAGCAGGTAAGAAGCGACGCCACTTCGAAATCTCCATCGACTCTCCGCTCACGATCCTTAACTGCCGCGCTACACAAGCGAATCTCGCTCTCCCACAGTACTCCAATCTCAACGCCAATGTCCTAGACGAACGACAAGTATGCGGTTGTCCGAACGCTGCACCTCTACAGGACATGTCACCCACCTCATCCACTGACTCGATAGATGATGGAATGGGTCCTATAGCAGGACCCGAGACAGCAGCTCTAGCACACCCACCTCAAGCGCATCCGAACTCCAACACCATAATCCAAAGACCAATGCACATGCTCCGCAATCCGAGCTACAACCCTCCCGCATTCGATGCTGAGGAACCGCCTCCACCAATGCCTACACCTCCACCGTTGTATGATCATATCATTGGGACGCCGAGTGTGGATGGGTTGGCGGATTACTTTGCTCGGTATGTCAAAAATGAAGCTTGCCATGTGATGGTACAGAATGCTGACAACATCAAATAGATTAGGAGAAGCGTACGACGAAGACTACTCCACAGACGAGGAACCACTAAGCCGCCGTAGCGGAAGGGTCAATGTCGCCAATCCTCGGACTCCAGGTGGACGACTGAATAGGAGTATGGATGTTGATCGAAATTTCATGTTTGCGACGCATCCGGATGCTTTAAGGAGGCCCGGTGGCGAACCTGCTGCTACGAGGCAAGGGGTGGGATTAGGTGTTGAGATGGGGAGCGGAGTGTGAGAAGAGGTCTGTGTGTTGGATAGATAGGGATTCAAGCGATTCTGGATGTGATGATGTGACGTGAAGATATCTATGATTGAGAAGAACGGATCTATGAGCTATACGACCAAGAACATGGCTAGAATCTTGGTCAGGTCAGGTCAGGTCAGGTCAGGTCCGGTCGGGTCAGGTCACGTCCAGTCATCTCATGCACATCTCAACAGCATATCAAGCTTGATAAGCAGACGAGTTGCATCCTCGAGAAAGCGAAGGTATTTTGAACTTCGCCATGCTGGTTGGAGAATTCAAGCTTGGAAAAGGAAAATCTGCATGGATATAGATGAGGAATGGTAGAGGTTGGGATATCCAGTGGCAGATCGCTGAATATGGTCAGTTGGGTGTGTTGGATATATCAATAGATCATGAGTGATGTTTAGAGGAGAAACATTATGGGCTATAGGATAGAAAATCGCAAGATTGGACAAGGGAAAACTATGCATTATCATATTCATCTTGTTTTGATGTGAGACAATTGAGCGAATATGGATTTTCTTCCCTGTGTGTGCACCGTTCTTCCCAGCAACATATCTTGTGATTTATATAGTCCAACGAACTTATCGAAGATAGTGATGGAGGAAGAGTAGTAGGAATAAGTCGTAGAATGCTAGATCAGAATAGATGGATGTTGGAGAATGTAGGGCTGATCAATCATAGTGTAAACGGGCTGTGTTATGCATTTCTCTTTGTGTAGCGACGGGTCTGTACAGATGTTGGAGCTACACACATACACACATACACACACACGTAGAAACACAACTAGAGAAATCAAAAGGGATGAACATAGACACCCTAACACCTCCGATGATAAGTTTTCGCGTTCATGTACAATCAATCCTCTTCGTTCTCCATTTCATACCCCCGGCTTGCACCGTAACGTCGACCTCCAAACTGCGGACAAGCGCACCACAATGCATGATGCATGATATCATATGCGAATGCTAAAGTACGTCTATGAGCTATAACCTTAGACTTTTCTAGGGTAAGACTATAGCTCATAGACATCCTAGCACGCGCAACCACCATTATCGTTCTCGATATGGATATTGATAGGATCTTGGAAGTCGCCGCTGAATTCTTCGGACTCTTCTTGGGCGAGGGCGTTTCTGGCGATTACTGAAACAAAGCCAATGATTAGTATGTTGGGTTTTTAGGGAAAAGGGAGAAGAGAGATAGATTGAATACCTTCAAAAGCTTGCTCTACATTGATAGCCTCCTTCGCGCTCGTCTCGAAATATGGGATATCGCCTTTTGAGTGACAGAATGTCATTGCTCTTTTCGTTGAGATCTAAAATTCGATCAGCTCAAGTAGTTTCTTCATCTCCCCTAGCCTCATTCATCTCATCGGCCTCTCTCCCCTTCCTAGCCATCCACCTATCAATCAAGTCCTGATTCTCCTTCTCCAGCCTCTTCGCCTTCTGCTCCGCCATGTTGAGCTGTAGATTTAGGGAGATCATTTCATCTTGAACATCCTGTAAATACATCAGCAGATGGTCTCCGAACCTTTTCTTCCCCGCCAATCCTTCTTGCGCCCAGATGACCCCCCATGCGCCGGAAGCCTGGGCCGGGGCCGGCGGAATTGAGAGATACATACACTAAACCCCCTCCCCTTCTCCCTCACCTCCTCATCCCGATCCCGCACCTTCCTCTCCATTAGCGAAAGCTGTCTCGTGAGGTCAGCAATCGTCTTCCTATCCTCCTTCGTCTTCTTCCTCAAAGTCTTCAGCTCCGTCTCTGCGTTCTTGATTCGGCTTTGTAGCTGTGTATTCGACCGCAACGCATCTGCCAGATCAGCTTTGAGTTGTGCTGCATTTCCAGATGATGGTGGTGCTGGTGGTAGTGCTGGTGAGTCTGTGTTCTGGGTGGGTGACTTGGTGGGGTTGCTGGTGAGGGGGTTCGGACGAGCAGAGGAGGAAGAGTGTAGAGCAAGTGCGGCGTTCAGGTGGGAGACCTGGTCGAGTAGAGCGGTATCTGGAATTGTTAGCGAGAAATGGAAAGGGGAAAGGAGGAGCGTGAAAAGTACAAGCATCCAGATACTCTCCATCCAGTCTCGGGAGACTGGCTGTTTCCCTCTTATCGCGGTCTTGAAGGGCGCGGAGGTAGTCATCCCGCCAGGAAGGCATGACTTGTCATGATGTATGAGCTTTGGATAGTGTGATATACATTTCGAAGATCTTCAAATAGAGACTTCAAGTCTTCAAGCCTTGACCAAAGTCTCACGGAAGCTTGAAGGTGCAATCGGCAATCAGCAATCGGCAATAGGCAATCGGCAATCGGCAATCGGCAATCGGCAATCGGCAATCGGCAATCGGCAATTGGCAAGATTGAGCGGGTAAAGTCTCCAATGACAACGACGCAATGTGTGGCTTGCATCATATGGCTTGTCAAGTGAGGCTTTAGCGCGGCTTGCCGTTTCGGGGACGAAGCGACTGACTTCATACATTGAGACATCACTTCTCTCTCACTCTTTGGACAATCAGTAGACAATCACACTCCAGTGCACGTCCAAGTCTACATTGTTTCAACCATAACAACATAGTCGCTCCTTACGCCACTCTCTCTCATAACACTACTGTGCTGGTTGTGCACCCATTCGCTCCGTTTAGCCTCTTCGTCTGTGTTGTTGATCCGGGAAGATGGCTTCGAGGAAGAGAGTGTTGCGGAAGGTGCGCTCCCCTGACCGCGCTTTGTCAAGCTCTGACAAAATAGAAGCTGATAAGGTTGTATAGGTCATTATCTTGGGAGACAGCGGGGTAGGAAAGACGAGTTTGATGAACCAATATGTGCGGATCCCGACTGCCTCTTGTTGCGCTTCGATGCGCTATTCACACGCATAAAAGGAGACGGACGGGAAGCTGATGTCAAGATAGGTCAACAAGAAGTTCAGTGCTAGCTATAAGGCAACTATCGGGGCGGATTTCTTGACAAAGGAGGTGTTGGTTGATGATCGGCTTGTTACCATGCAGGTACGACTGACCACTCGGCGTTGTTCCTTTCCCCTCTTTTCCTCTCTTCCACACATCTTTTGTTCCCAGAGCTTCTCATGCTGACGCTGGTATTTCAGCTCTGGGACACAGCCGGCCAAGAACGATTCCAATCCCTCGGCGTAGCCTTCTACCGTGGGGCCGACTGCTGCGTGCTCGTGTACGACGTGAACAATTCGAAGAGTTTCGACACGCTGGATAGCTGGAGGGATGAGTTCCTGATTCAGGCGAGTCCGAGGGATCCTGAGAATTTTCCATTTGTGGTGTTGGGAAATAAGATTGATGTGGAGGAGAGCAAGAGGGTGGTACGTTATCTCTTTTCCAATGACGTGGGATGGATGTGTATGGCTGTCCGGGCGAACGGATGACCTTTGAGGGCAAAAGAGAGCATGTCGATGAGAGCATTTGGCTAGGGGAGA
>Ga0115846_100043_pt1 | contig 44635 bp, 6 predicted proteins | sample InSIn5gowninarea_2_FD_83860 | JGI IMG/M metagenome (GOLD analysis project Ga0115846, IMG submission 83860) | reverse complement strand
CTTCTAGAACCTTCTAGTAACTTCTAGTAGTTTCTAGTAACTTCTAGTGATTACTAGCTTAGGTATAGCTTAGTAATATAGAATCTTCTAGAATCTTCTAGTAGATTTTAATACTCCCACTTAAGCTATACTAGGTAGTAAGACCTATACTAGTAGTATAAGCCTTAAACTTTGTATAGTCTAAAGGTTTAGTAAGTCCATCAGCTAGTTGTTGTGTCGTGGGTATATACTTTAGGTTAATATAACCGCTTAGTATAATTTCTCTAACATAGTAATATTATATATCAATATATTTAGTCCTTGCATGATGTTCCGGGTTTTTAGCTAACTCTATAACTGCTTGACTGTCGCTATATAGAAGGCTTTTAGTATAAAGATCTTTAGTCGTATCCTAGGTAGTAATCTTTAGATTCTGATCAAGTAGGGTTTTAAGCCAGGTATATTCCTTGATATCTTCTTTTAAAGCCATATATTCAGCTTCACAGCTTGATAGGGCAATAGTCTTTTATAGTTTTGAACTCCAGGATATAACAGTATCATTGAAGGTAAATAGATATCCTGTAGTAGATCTCCTAGTAGGGTAATCTCCACCCTAATCAGAGTCGCTATACCCTATAAGTATAAGTGTAGTATTTCCTTTATAGATAAGTTTATAGTCCTGGGTTCCTAGTAGATATCGCCAGATATAGTCTAGAGCCTTAAAGTATTCTGGTCCTGGATTTCCTATATACCTAGAACAGTCTCCTAGGGCATAGGATATATCCGGTCTAGTAGTAGTCATTAAATAAATTAGTGACCCTATCTGCTGTTGATAGTAGTTTATATCGTTAGAAGTAGCTATGTCTTTGTAGGTATCCAGTTTAGATCCTAAAATAGCCGGAATCCTAACTGATTTGAGATTCTCTTTCTTAAATCGTCGTAGTATGTCCTTAAGATATTTGGATTGTTGTAGGGTAATGGTCCTGGAAGAGTAATCCCTTAAAATTTCAATCCTCAGATAATAGGAAATAGATCCTAGGTCTGTAATAGTAACCTTTATAGAGAGATTGTCTTCTAACTCCTGTATAGCCTTACTATTACTACTAAATACTAGTAAGTCGTCAATGTGACTAGTTACTATAATTTGAGTAGTATAGTTAATAAAGATAGATTGATCCGATATAAGAGGTATAAACCCAAGTTCCTTAAGGATTAGACTGAGGTAATTATACCACTGTCTATCCGATTGTTTTAGACCATATAGGGCCTTATTAAGACGTCAGACTTTAGTAGGGTTGTCAATGTCCTCGTATCCAGTAGGTTTTATAATATAGATCTCAGTATTATCCTCCATAGGTGCGTTTATAAAGGCTGTCTTAACATTCCACTGTTGTATATCCCAACTGTAGTAGGCTGATAGGGTGAATAAGATTCGATAGGCCATTGGTTTAACGGTATTAGAGAATATTTCTGTATAGTCGAGGACTATTTGAATACTATTAAAAGAATTACGGATAACCTTATCGGAAAAGGATTGGAACTACTTACTAAGCTTATATTAGCCTAGATTCTAAATAACCTTACTCTGGAATACGAGAATTTTGCCTCTATTATTACTCAAGGCCTTAGGGTTAATAGTAATAACCTAGACCTAGAGCAACTATATGCAAATCTCATTAACGAATATAGGAGATTAGGATCTAAAGAGGATACCTATTCTCTAATTACTAAAGGATCTACTAAAGGACCTACTAAAGGATTTAATAAAGGAACTACGAAAGCCTTTAAGAAATGCAACTATTATAAGAAACTAGGTTACCTAGAAAACACCTGCTTCAAGAAGGATTCTACTAAAAGGAAGGATTATAAAGCTAAGGAAGAAGATATTACCTTAGCTACTACAGCTCTATCCAGCACTAGACTTAGTACTATTAATGGGAAATGAGTACTGGATTCTGGAGCCACAAGCTATATATATTATAATAAGGAATTCTTTACAGAACTACGACCCATTACTAGGGTAATACAATGGGGCTAAATTACAACCTTTATACAAGCTACTAGAATAGGAACTATATCTATTAATACTCTTATAGGAGTAATAAACATTACGGATGTATTATTTGTACCAGATTTTCAGGTTAACCTTATATCTGTTAGAATCTACTAGAAGATTCTAGAAGATTCTATTAGATTCTAGAAGATTCTATATTACTAAGCTATACTTAAGCTAGTAATCACTAGAAGTTACTAGAAACTACTAGAAGTTACTAGAAGGTTCTAGAAGGTTCTTCTACTAGAAGATTCTATAACCTTCTATAAGCTTCTATCATGTTCTATTACTAATCTAACATTAGTAATACGCTTAGAGATCAAGTGTTATAAATCTAATAGTTATGATACTAAAGAAGGGCATGGAATCTCATAGAAAGAGAAGGAACTTTAGGATCATTAAGTATATAAGCACGCTCCTTTACCCTAGATAGTCTTCCTTCTTTCCTCAAGCTTAATACAACTCTTTACTAGTATATCTACTAGTATATTTACTTCTATCTCTACCTATACTTCTACTACTTAAGGTACACCTATACCTCCCGTACCTTCCAACAGGTTATGAACCCGGATCGCTATCTATAGGACGAGATATTATATTCCTACGATTCAAGAGTTATCGAACATGGAATCTTCAACTAAACTAGCTATACCTAGGTTACTAGGTCAAGCTAACTACGAAATATGGAGCCTATAGATGGAGTCTATACTCATAAAAAGAGGACTAGGCGATTTCATGATTGATGCCTACCCAAATCTTACCCTATCCGAGGAACAAAAACGACTAGTAGAGGCTAGCGCTAATAGGGCTTTATCCCTTATAAGGCTAGCACTAGCAGATGGACCTTTACTACAGATAAGGACTATCAAAACACCCTTAGAGGCCTGGAATACCCTTAGGAACCTTTATTCCCCTAGAGGATTTAGCTCGGAATTCCTACTTCTTAAGGAACTCTTTAATACTACACTATCCAATAGTGAATCTATGGAGGACTACTTGAATACTATTAAAAGAATTACGGATAACCTTACCGGAAAAGGATTGGAACTACCTACTAAGCTTATATTAGCCTGGATTCTAAACAATCTTACCCCGGAATACGAGAATTTTACCTCTATTATTACTCAAGGCCTTAGGGTCAATAGTAATAACCTAGACCTAGAGCAACTATATGCAAATCTCATCGACGAGTCTAGGAGATTAGGATCTAAAGAGGATAACTATTCTCTAATTACCAAAGGGTCCACTAAAGGACCTACTAAAGCATTTAATAAAGGAACTACGAAAGCCTTTAAGAAATGCAACTATTGCAAGAAACTAGGACACCTAGAAAATACCTACTTCAAGAAGGACCCTACTAAAAGGAAGGATTATAAAGCTAAGGAAGAAGATATTACCTTAGCTACTACAGCCCTACCCAGTACTAGACTTAGTACTATTAATGGGAAATGGGTACTGGATTCTGGAGCTACAAGCCACATATGTTATAATAAAGAATTCTTCACAGAACTACGACCCATTACTAGGGTAATACAATGGGGCCAAACTACAACCTTTATACAAGCTACTGGAATAGGAACTATATCTGTTAATACTCCTATAGGAGTAATAAACATTACGGATGTACTATTTGTACCAGACTTTCAGGTTAACCTTATATCACTAGGATGTCTAGTCAATAAAGGAGTTAAGATTACCTTTACTGAGGACTCCTGCAATCTATCAATTCGAAATAAGAACTTAAGGATAAACAGACCAGAGGACTCTTTATATTACCATTACAGCCTTTTATAAAGAATATAGTACTTAGTACTAATACTTTCAATAAGGATATCTGGCATCTACGCTTGGGACATTTAGGGAACTCTACTTTACCCTATCTACCTACCGCTGTACAGGATTTACCCAAGGAAACCCTACCTTCTACTATTACCCTAAGGGACCCTACTACTTACGAGTCTTGTATTAAGGCAAAGCTTAAAGCTACTATTAGTAGTGTACCCTCTACTATCTAAGAAGAATTCCTAGGACTTATTACAACCGATATATGTGGACCTTTACCTATTATCGGAAAGAAAGAGTACCGCTACTTTATAACCTTCCTAGATTCATATACTTTTAATAGAGAACAACAATTCCTACTTAGAAAAATGTACTTTTATAATAGAAATATAAGTGCGTCTGGCCGCAGTATACACAAAGATGTTTATTTATATAGATTATGATTAAGAAAAAACTTGTTGGCTTTCAAGAAAACTTTTACACGTACTAAACCTAGAACTAGATGGTTGGATACCTATCTATTAAGATCTAAAGCGGACACTCTTACGACCTTTAAGACTTATAAGACTATGATTAAACTTCAATCTAATAAGTCTATCAAAATATTGAAGAGCGACAACGGTTCTGAGTATACTAATACCTTATTTAAGGACTACATCAAGAAAACCGGAATTATACAGCAGTTCTCAGCACCTTATACCGCACAACAAAATGGACTTGCAGAAAGGATTAACTATACGCTACTTACTACAGTAAGGGCTATATTATACGAGTCCTTTATCCCAAAGATACTTTGGACCGAGATACTCCTAGCGGTTACCTATATCTATAATAGGACTCCTCACTCTTTTCTAGGATTTAAGACGCCATACAAAGCAAGATATAATACTAAACCAGATATATCAAATATACGGCTTCTAGGATCTACTGCCTATTATAAGGAACCTAGAACAACCAAGTTACAGGAGAAAGGAAACTTATCTATACTAATAGGATTCAATAAGAACCAGTATAAAGTCTATATTCCTAGTACGAAAAGGACTATCTGGACCAGGGATTACACAATCCTAGAAGGAAAATACTATTATAAGGATCTTGGAAAAGATACTACCCAGGACGACTATAATATACCTACCCAGTTAGACCCTATTACTACTACGGATTGTTGGAAGGATACTCGAGGTATAGGTGTACCTTAAGTAGTAGAAGTATAGGTAAAGATAGAAGTTAATATACTAGTAGATATACTAGTAAAGAGTTGTATTAAGCTTAAGGAAAGAAGAAAGACTATCTAGGGTAAAAGAGCGTGCTTATATACTTAATGATCCTAAAGTTCCTTCTCTTTCTATGAGATTCCATACCCTTCTTTAGTATTATAAATGTTAGATTTATAACACTTGATTTCTAAGCGTATTACTAATGTTGGATTAGTAATAGAACATGATAGAAGCTTATAGAAGGTTATAGAATCTTCTAGTAGAAGAACCTTCTAGAACCTTCTAGTAACTTCTAGTAGTTTTTAGTAACTTCTAGTAACTTCTAGTAGTTTCTAGTAACTTCTAGTGATTACTAGCTTAGGTATAGCTTAGTAATATAGAATCTTCTAGGATCTTCTAGTAGATTCCAACACATACGCGTCTAGTAACCTAGGTCTCGACGAGGAGTTACTAATCCATTTCCTAGGAGATAACACGTCTAGCGACTATTATCGTAAATCTAGTACTCTTACTAGTACCGATAAGAACTATAAGGATTCCTAACTAAAAATCGTTTATTATAGTTAGCGGATATAGCTATCGATCTTTCCCTATATAAAATCGTAGCTTTGCCCGAGTTTCCTTGGATACTATAATACATCGTTAATGGAAAGGTAAAGGCTGATATAAGGGCCTTAAGGTATAAACCTAACGTAGTATTCTTAGTCAGACTCGTCGTATATATACATAAGGCTCCAGCATTTAGGTATATATAATAGACTATCGATTAATCTAATTCTTATTAGGAGGGTAGTAATTTTATTTTCGCGCTATTAAGCTCGATAGATTACGAAGGGATATAGTAGTCCGAGTAGATATTAGAAAATCCTCTCGCGCTACGTTCTTGAATGGACTTAGTAAAGTGAAGGAAATCTTTCGAATATAGTCTAATTACTACTAGAAGTATAGGAGCTTTAAGTAATTAAGTTAAAGGATAGTAAGAAGTAACTTAAGTAAAGCACCTTACCTTAACCTAAGCTGATCCGGCACTACTAGAAGGATAGGAGCTTAGTATAATCAAGTTAAAGAGTAGTAAGAAGTAACTTAAGTAAAGTACCTTAGCCTAACCTAAGCTGGTCGTTCTTATCTAACCTATTAGTATTATATGATCTACTTGTTAACATCGTAACGGGGGCTAGGTTTATTGAAGTTCGTAATACGAGTTATAAACTTACACTAATCGTTATACGAATTATCGATATCTAACGCGCTACCTACGTATAGCTCGATAAGGAAGGCCGCGTAACGAGCCTACGTTGCTTCTATATCCGACCTTAATCTATCGTCGCCCTACTAGGGGTTAAATATCTCTAAGGATATCCCCTCTAACTCGGCCCGCGTCGTCCTAGCGTCTTTACGGTATTTACCGACCTAGGAGCCCTTATAATCGAAGCCTATAATAAAGAGCTAGTAGTTAGCTAGCGGATCCTCTACTCTATTATCCTCTTCCTCGCCCTCTTACTATAGTTAGGCGTCGGGATGGTACGCTATAAGTATGGTATACTACTAGTCGACTGTTAAGGTAATATAGCCAAATACTACTTATACTAGGGCTATATACCGTATACTATAGGCTCGGTAAAGAAAGTAGCCGAGATTATAGTATCCGTAGACGGAGCGCTCGGCGCGGTAATAAGGATAGTCGGTAGCCTAGTACGGCGGGTACTCCCTATAATTACGTTAGTACTGACTAAACTCGACGTGGTATATCGTGGACGGGATAAGTATAACTTATATTAGTAAACAAGGCTGCGGTACTATTCTTCTAGGTTAGGAGAATTCTTCTCCACGTAATCGATGAGAGGAGAGAGATAGAGAGAGAGAGTATAAGATTACTAAGAAAGGGAGAGAGGTCGCTGAGAGATACTTATAACCGAGGCTAAGAAGGAGAGAGAGGGAGAGGGAGATAAGGAGTAAGTTTAAGAGTTAAAGTAAGAATAAGATTATAAGAGTGAGCTTTTAAGGATAAGAGTAAGGGTAAGGGTAAAAGTAAGAGTAAAGGTAAGAGTAAGGGTAAAAGAAAGATGAAAAGTAAGGGTAAAGGTGAGATTAAAAGTAGGGGTAAAGGTAAGGGTAAAAGTAAGGGTAAAAGTAGCGGTAAACGTAAGAGTAAAGGAACTATTTCGATATTCTTACTATTTATCTTTTAGCCTATCTCTCCATTTAGCTCTCTATTTACCTCTCTATTTCCCTCTTAACTAATCTTTTTATCTATCTCTCTACTTAACTCTTCACTCACTTCTCTACTTAACTCTTAGCTCTTTTATTAATCTATATCTTCTCTACTTATCTCTCTACTTATCTCTATATTTACCTATCTATTTATCTCTCCCTTTACCTCGCTATTTATCTCTCCCTTTACCTCTCTTTTTATCTCTCCTTTACCTCTATTAATCTCTCTTACCCTTAATTAACACCTACCTAGCACGGTAACCAACGCCTACCTAGTACGGTAAGTATCTATCACTTCTATTAGTAAACACTCAGCTTCAAGAAGAAAAAGAAATATATAGCGTAAAACGCTACCGCTAATCGCATCTTCTATCCTAGAGATATCGTCTAGGAAGATCGCCTTATAACTACGCTTTACGACCCCGTCCGATACACGGAGCTTAATACCTAGGAGGCGGAACATATAGCTACTATTATAGGCCTTACTATCTAGCGCAAGTAGAATGCGGAACGTTTAATAGGACTCGATCTTACTGCGGAGATTTAGGTAGTATTCTAGATAACGTAGAAGTAGGGCTATACTAGATAAACATTAGACGCCTACTACAATTCGATATTAGAGGACCTTACTAGAAGCTATATGTCTTGGTTATATAACGGTACCCTACCTATCGCGTTTAGAGTCCGTAAGTACAACTTAGACGAGACAGCGATGATTAGCGGGTATAGAAACAGCGTGGTACTCGTGTCGATAAAGAAGTCGAGCTAACGATTCGAACGGGATAGCGGTATTAGATTTAGGCCGCCTACTAGGTATTAGGTAAAGATATAGGTTATTTCTTCTCTAGTTTACGGCGTAATACTATTGGTGATATCGATAAAGAAGTCGACCTAACGATTCGAGCAGGATAGCAGTATTAGGTTTAAGCGCCTACTAGGTAGTAGGTAGAGATATAGGTCATTTCTTCTCTAGTCTACGGCGCGATACTATTCGTACGACGGGTATTACTCTACCGTCTATAGGCGGATACAGCCTCCTACTCGGCTCTCCTAATCTATAATCCAAGCACGGGATCGGGTAGTATATTTTAGTCTATCTACCTAGGCCAACAAGCTTAGAACTCTTAAATATTCGTTAAGGAGGCTCGCTATAAACGCGTAACTTTACGACGCTATATTATAACTATAACTGGTGGGATCTGTATTCCGACTTAATATTTAGAATCGTATCGCCTAGCTGCGTCAATATATGCACTTTTTATCCCCAATTTTTAATATCCACCTACTATATTCTTTCTTAATAGATATAGTAAAAGAGCCTTGCTTACGGCACGGTTATAGCGCCTCTATCTAGGGAAATACGAATGTACGTCTACGGAAAGAAGCTAAACGGCTATAAGGAGTAGAGATAATACTAGCTAAAATACCCCCGTAAGGGCGAGACTCTAGGATATCCTTGTAGCACAAGACCTCCGCCACGTATATACGCCGGGATAGAGTAATAGGAATATTCCGGGCTAGCTAATAGAAGTTCCGACCTTTATCTACTAGGCGAGCTGCAAGGGAATACCGAAGCCAAAGAGGAAGAGGTGGAGGCGCGAATAGATTCTATCGAGGAATACGTTAGATAAGATAAGCCTAATAAGGAGAGCTAAGTAATAGATAGTAGAGACTCTATATAGCGGACACGCGCGCGTAGACTAGTAGTAGACGACGACGTAGAGACGACGATAAGCTTAGGTACTATTCAGCTAGGATTAGGTCTCCTATCGACAGCCTTAACTATTAGGGAGGTCTCGTATTCCAAAGAAATAGAGAATCCAGCTAAATAGCTAATAGATACTATAGTAAGTCTACTATATAAGATATATAGCAGCGGCTAACTTAGACAGGACTCCTCTAGAGATAAGCCCGATAGACTAGTATATTATCTATTTTAGAGTTAAGAAGATTATAATTAGGCGATATAGGCTATAAGTAAGGGAGTTATCTTAAGGCGCAATTAACCGGGCACTCTAGTAATATACGTAGCTAGGATACGTAATAAAGAACGTTGATTATTTACGGGAGCTAATCGCTAAGTTAGAGGATAGTATACTAAAAGACAAATAGAGAGTAACTAAGTTTATAATAGATAATTTATTAGACAAAGCAGTAAAGAAGACTTATATCCTATACTATAGAGATATTATTAAGACCGTTCGTTTCCTTCTCGGGTACCGCGCGTTCGTAGATAGACTCGTCTATACTCTAGTCCGTTAATATAACGTAGAGGATTCACGTATCTACTCCGAGCTATATACTACAGATTACTAGTAGGAGACGTAAGGTAAAACACTAGATCCTTACTTAGGCTATAGTAGTGCCGCTACTTCTCGCCTCTAATAAAACCGTATTAACCCGCTTTAGCGGAGATAAAGTAGCCTAGCTAGTATATATATCGATTGGTAACCTAGATAGTGAGACTCGGCGCTCGGATAGCTAGCCTAGTATACTTCTCCTCGGACTCTTACCTATTATACTAGACCAATATAGTAACGTAGAAGACCTAAAAGCACGTATATATTACGAGGCTATAAGGGAAATGCTAGAACGTAAGCGCAGTATTAGATAATAGGTATTATAGTTTATTTAACGACTGGCAGCGCTTGAATTACTTGATAGTAAGGGTCTTATAGTCCGCTACGCCGATAGTAGGAATAGATAATACTACCTAGTTATTGCTAGCTTTATAGCCGATTATAAGGAACAGGTCCTACCTACGGGAGTTAAGAGTAGGCGATATTTTAAAATCTATACTATACTACCTGATGAGCGAGAGAAGCTATCGAAGCGCTAGGCTCCTAGAACGTACGAAGCTACGAAATACCAGCTTAAGTAGTAACGTAATAGCTTATATAGCTTAGTAAGTTAGGACTCTTTAGGGCCGTGCTTCTCTCTTCTATCGTTCCCTTCTTATATACGCTCCTACTACATTAATAAAGCTGCCTATCGAGCTAGGGTGTAACCGCGTAGTTGGGACCTAATTTACTAGCTTTTATAGACGCGATAAGGACGGTCGCGGTAGGCGAGGTCGTAAAGGTAACGATTATTAATAAGAGATACCATAAAATAAGGCGACGAAGAGGTTTTAAAGAGTATACTATATAAGTTCTCTTGATTCTAGGCGCACTGCTTATACTATAATTATATATATAAATAAGTAGATATACTGTTAACCGTAGTTTATTATTTTATTAATAGAAGGTTACACGATGAACACTTTATTTATTAGGGGCCTAGGTAGGCAAAATCTAATTTACTTACATCAACCCTACGCTTACTAACCGTTAGCCTAGCTGTTTACCGAACCGTTACCTAACCTATAGTATATTTGCAGGTCTGTATTTAAGAGTTATACCTTTTAACTATTGTTGAGACTGGTACACACAGACAGGATTGGGTTGACGGATTTGGGCCTTGATTCAGGCAATGGAGGTGCGATTCAGGTGTGGGTAGTAGGGTTTGACATGGTTGGAGGTGGCTCTACATTGGCTAGTGAATGTATGTTGTAGATTATGACATCCCGGAGCCTGCTCTGCATAGACCTTTTGGTCTATAAAGGTAGCTCGTCCCCTTCCTTTTAGATGGAGGATAGTATTCTTTACCTCTATAAAACGGACAGTATAGTTTGCGGTATTCTACACCCAAGCTTTTCATAGCGACCATTATAGGACTATAGAGAGCGCCAGTAAAGACACTTACTTTATATTTAGTACCTATTATCTTCCTTTTTTTTATCGATTTATTACTATATTTAAAAGAAGAAATTGGTCTCGTAGTTGAGAACTACCGGGATATCTTAAGAGCTTTAAAGCAGAGCACCTCCTGAGCTTCGTGCCGACGATTAGCGGAGTCCTAAATCTAGGACGTTGCGGCAGAAAGGCCTGGCTATTAGAAGTTAATCTTAAGTATACGGCGAGATCCTACATTCCGAATCGTCATTCTGGATTCATTACTCCCGAAACCCTCTACTTTTTCAATTCCCAACCAAACTCAGAGAGAAGAGATTGCCGCTCAAACCTCTTAAAACCTAGACTCCTTAAGTCAAGCACCAAACTCCGGAGACGACTCCGTATAAACGCCATTAGATTCCTCATTTACAATAATCCGGTAAATCCCGGTTGTCAGCTCCGAGGACGAAATATCATCTTTAGAATCCCTATCGACTCCTCCATCTATTAAAATCCTTCCATTTTCATCGGAACTACCCGAAACGGGTACCTAAGTCCGTGTTATAGATATATTACGCTATTCCCGCCCTCCAATTGCGTATAGTCAGCCGCAATTCAATGGGTCCAGCCAGCTTCGTGAGGTACCGGCTAAGTACATCGATGACATCGAGCTCCTTATATAGAACCTTGGTATTAAGGAGTTAAACCCGAGGTACGAGAGAGAGCTACGTGCTGCTTTCCGTCGAGGCCTTTCAGGCGAAGCACGGGATTAGTAGAATACACTGGACAGCGCCCAGTTAGTACTACTATAGGATAGTTTCGTTTCATCCTTTATCCAGCGATTTGCCGTTACTAGTAATCTTAGCTAAACCCTTAAATAGATCGTAAGTCTCAAGCAGCGAGACAACTAAACCGCCACGGACTACCTTTAAGAGGCGTCTCGCTTGTACTATAAGCTTATAAACAGCTCAGAACTCCTTCAGGTCCTAGTTACTCGTTTCCTTAATGGCCTACAGAACATAAATGTCGCCGCTATAGTTCGTATTGTGCTTGTAACTTATCCCGAATCTGAACGGTCGAAAGATTTCCTAAATATAAAGCTCCTCGTCAGTAGAGTATTATGTGATTAGGAACCAGCTCTTGAAACAACTGCTTTAGCTATTACCGAAAAAGGTACTGTAGATGCATTCGCAGCATTCACTGACTACACTAAAGCAGTTATTGTGAAGGTTATAGCTAACTAAAATGCAAAGCGAAACGACTGTATACCGGAAAGAAATAACGAGTATAATGTGCCTAGTATTAAAAGTTAATCAGCTAATGATAGTACAGCTAACCGTCTATCCAGTCGGCCCGATAGGTTTAGAGGTGGGTTTAGGTCCGTCTGCTTTAGATGCGGAGAAGTAGGTTATATAGTTCCTAAATATACCGGGATTACTCTCCCAATTGAGCAGCAGCGGAGACTCCGGGAGAGTAGCGAAAGGCGTCGGGAAGAGCGATACGCTAGGAATTAGGGTTATAGCTAATAGAGTTCGGGCGACTACTCGAGCAATACTAATGACTCGAAAACGCCAGCTAATACCGGAACAGTACTTCCGGCAAACTCTATTCGTTAGAATGCCGAACCCTCCGTAGTATAGGGTTAAACCGATACCCTAGCAATTAAGGAAAATGCACCCTCCTCTACTTTTAGGAAAATGGACCCCGAACGTCGGAGGATACTAGAAATACTAACAGAACGGAATCCTATATACCCCATACCGCCAATTTTATCGCGTCTAAAGTTAAGCACCCTACCTACGCACATCGGGCTTCTCGATCGTTACCCTATTCCTAATCGGTTCTAGAAGAAAATGAATGAGTACCGCACCTTCCTTGCACGGAAGTATAGGTTAGAGGATAAATAATCCGCTCTAGAAGCGAAGGCTATAGCTACTGCTAACAAGCGTATACGTGTTTAGAATGAAGACAGCGATAACGGGATTAAGGAGGTCTAGCGTAGATCTTAATAGGTTAGGACTACCGCATCGAACGATCGATCATAGACCCTAGATAGAATATTCATTGATATACTTCCAAAGAGGAAGCCGTAGACGAAGACGGTACGTCGAGCTATCGATGTTCCTAACGATCGAGAACTAAAGTAGCCCCCTATAATGAGACTCCGTATCAATTCTGGACAAGAAAGATTCACCATCGGTTCGGGGTTTCAATGCACAGCTTCGGGACGTCCCGACATTTCGTAGGAGCAGCTCCTCGAACTCGCACCCGTGCTATATTCGGATCTTACTATAGGCCTCTAGCCTACTATCATCAAGAAGCGTCCGAAAAGAGTAGTTACTGCGAATATAGCTTAGCCCACGTAGGTATATAAAAGGGAGGGTAATTCCCCTCTAAATGTCAAGCACTACGCTCCCGAAGATGATAGAAGGAGGGTAGATATTGTAGTCATCACCGCATGGATCAAGAATGTCTAAATTTCGAATGTGTTAATCGACAGCGGAGCGGTCATCGAACTAATCTCCCGTTAGATAGTTATGCGTACGGGACTCCAGGTTTTTAGGTCCATTAAGATCATTAGCCTCCGCATGGCCAACTACTAGGTTCATAACATTAGCCAGTATGTCTAGGCTCCTATTAATGTGCAAGGGGTTATAGCGGAATATAGGCTGTTCATTATAGAAGGTTCTTCTAGATACGATATTCTTCTAAGCAGCAATTAGATACAGCGTATTAGTTATATCTACGATTATAGAGACGACCATGTCACCATTCGTGGAAAGCGTAGGATAGCTATCAGTATTCATGGTCGCGTAACCTAAGTCCAACCCATTCGAAGGATGAGGATCACCGCTACTTAGGCCTAGGATTTAGAAGAGCGCGATGAGTACGAAGCTATAAGCGAATTTAAAGAAAGCGATAGCGAGAGCAACGTAGATAAATCGGATACAAGCGATTCCCTTCAGGATTAGTCTCGCTAATATAATAGGCAGGCGCGCCGTATACGTATAGAATTACGCTATATCAGGAAGCTAATAAAACCCGAAATTAATTCGGAATCCGAAACGACGTCTGAATCCGATACGGGTAGTAATACTTCGGGAAAAGAGTGAGGTCGGCGAGTAAGGTACCTTACCGACTAGAACGAGCCGTAAGTAGGGAGGATGACGAGAATAGGGAGGGCGATAGTTATACGGAGGAAGTTCGGCGTACGTACGCGCCAGAAATTGATAGAGCGGCTTAGGCTATAATTTCGTAACCCGCGGTCGTAAAATTAACTACCGGAGCTAAGCCGTAGCGGAGGAATATTTCGTTTAATATCGATACAGCGGATGATGAGAAGGATATTCCGAAGAAGATCCCGACTTTCGATAATAATGTCGACGAGTTAGATTAGATCCGGCAAAGGAGATTCCCGGATCCGAAGAATAAATTCTTTAAAAGGGAGATACCCGACGAGTAACCCGGAGTCGCCGAACATGAACTATATATATCGAGATAGGTAGCAACTATCAACGATAAGCTGACGACGAATACGCGACGAGAGGTTCGATGTATAAGCGCGGTTCCGCTTAAGAAGCCGCAGAATATCGAGGTACCGCCGATAGAACCTATAATCTAGAGAAGTTCGCTTAGATTTCCAACCTAGCGAAGGCCTAAGAAAAGACCTCTTTCTCCTACTCCACAGGAAGAGATTGATGAGTGGTTCTTATCCTCGAAGATTACTATTAGGCCCGCTACGGATATAGTAGAGCGCATCAACTATATCCGAAGAATCCTCTATATATAGAAGGGGGCATTCATTATAAAGCTATACGAGCTCTAAGTAACGGATATTATCGAGCATGCAATCGAGCTCACGCCGGATATAGTTCCTATTCGTTCTAAAGTAGTGAAATATTCGCTAGGCCAAGTTGCATTCGCGGAGAAGATATTTCCCTAGATGGTTAAAGTAGGAATCCTTGATATCGGGAGCAGCGAATGGGCCGCCGCAACCTTATTTCCTCCGAAGAAGCCTAGGTCGACGGAGTTCCGGATGGTTTATAACTTTAAGCCTATAAACAAGTACACTATAAAGTCGAACTATCCGATATATAACATGGATAAGGTTCTCCATACGGTTGTAAGTCTAGGGAAGAAGGTCTTTAGCGTCTACGATACCGCGAACGGGTACTAGGCGGTGAAGACTAGGAGGACGGACATGTATAAGATAGGTATAATTACGCCGTATAGCCAGTATTTCTACCGGAGGATAGGCCAGGGGCTAAAAGGATCTTCCTATACTTACTACTAATTCTCTAATCTAGTGTTCGGGAGGATACCGCCGACGGAGACCTACGAGATAATACCCTCGCTTATTAGAAATTATAGGGAATTCGCATTTTCTCCGTTCATCGATGATCACAACATGTCGGCCTCGACGTTTAAAGAAATGTGTATCTTTATACATGAGAAATATCTTCCGAGAGTGGTATAGGGCCCAGTATACCTAACGGGCAAGAAATCTTTCTTCTTTATATATAATATAGACCTCATTAGCTTCACCGGAGGAGTTGATAGCTTGCGTCCGTCGGTGCGGCATCGAGATCGTATCATGGATTGGCCAGCCCTACGAACAGAGAGGAGCTGGATACGTTCCTCTAGTTAACGCCCTAGGTCAAAAGTTTTATTCCGGGGAGGGCAAGCCTGGCCATTATTATAAGAAAGGCCTATCGATCCGAGGAACATGTTGTTCTTCCGATAGGGTATAGGTTAAAGCGCATACATTAGGTCGAGAACGCAGGATTCACTTAGACCGAGGAATACAACATTACATTCAGCCTTATCAAGAAAGCGATTCGAGACAACGTAATAGCCCCGTTTAATATTAACCTAGCTCCGTACCTCGCCGTCGATACTAGCGGGAACGGAAGCGGGGGAGTACTCTTTCAGCTATACGGTCATAAAAATAATAATCTTACAACCGATAAGAACTATGATAACATTCGCATCATTATATTTATATCATTTTCCTTAGCAGAAAGAGAAAAGAGGTATCATATCATAGAACGAGAATATCTTAGGATTATAAAATATCTCGCCGAAGTCAAATGGCTGGTATAGGGCAGTAAATACCTACTCCATCTTTATATAGATCACACGGCGCTAACTAGTATTCTAAATAAAAGAGAGACTGCTGCAACCCCGCGTATTATTAGTTAATAGGAACGGCTGAATAAGTACGACTTTATTGCGCATCACAGGCCTAGGAAATCAACGGTTATAGGTATTGCCGATGGGCTTAGTAGGATACCCCCGCTATACCAATAACGCGCGATCGCAGAAGATGCAACTAAGTTTAATAGAGTTAACTATTTTCTTACACGGATCGATCCGCGCACCTCCGCCGAACGGGCCGATAAGGAGGATAAAATTAATTTAGACGTTTTGAGAGCGCGTAATAAAGGAATTAGAGTACGCGCTAGCTAGAAATAGAAGGCGGTAAGGGTTTTAGCTACAACTAACCTAAGTTCCGAGGATGAGTTGATTTCACGACCCGCGGTCGCTAAATTAACGCCTAGGTAGGGGGGCACGGCCGCACCTACTAATTCGAGAGCCCTAAACATTAATACGAGTAACTACCAAAACCCGAGGCTCGTACCATATCTAGAGTCGTACTAGTATAGGGACGTCACCGATTTCCTACTCCGAGGAGAAGATAGATTAGAGGCCCGAAAGATTCCGCGTAACTAGAAAGAGGCTATTAGGTATAAAGCGAAGAATTTTGAGGTTAGATCCTATTTTCTCTTGTATCGGGAAGAGGATGGGGCGCTAGCGAAATACGTAATTACGATAGAGCGTACTAGGATATTAACCTATTTACATAAGCATCAAGGGTACTTTATAGATGTAATTACTCTTACCCGCGTAAAGGGCAACTTTTGGTGGCCGTTAAGAATGAAGGATATTCGAGATTAGTATCGAACCTATAAGGCCTACTAGATAAGTAGGGGGAAGCGCACCAGCGTAGGACCCTATATAATATAAAGGTTCGAACCTATGTCGATGATTAGGTTCGACTACATCGGGCACATCTCTCCCCCGTATAAAACAACTGGAGCAGGATACATCCTAGTTAGATACGACTACTTTTCTCGATTTATTTAGCTTAGAGGAGTCAGAAATGCGGACAACCGAGCTCTTATAGCGATGATGGATAATGACATTATGCCGGCGTTTGGCTACCCCGAGTACATTTACTCTAATTAGGGAAAGCATTTCAAAAATCGGTTTGTAAAGGAGGCCTGCGATAAGAGAGGGATACAGCAGGTATTCGCCCCCGTATCGCACCCAGAGTCTATAGGGCTCTTAGAACGCATGGTCCAGCTGGTCATCAGCCTTCTTAGGAAATAGTACGCTAATACAGATACATCTCTTTATAGAAGCTAGACGAACGCTCTCGGGCACATTACGCTTGCCGCTAATACCCGATTCATTAAGCTATACGGCTTTATACCTATAGAACTAATACTTGGGTTCCTCCCCTATTTAAGAAACATTATACCTTCTCCTCCCCCGTACAACATCGTTGATTTCAACACGACACCTATGTCATTACAGTAGATACACACCTCATTAACCTAAGGAAGGAGGAAAGGATAAGGATAATAGATATATATACTACGATTAATGATAAGATTAAGGAGCAAGCAGATCATAAAAGCTAGACTACGCCAAATATTAGAGACCTAGTTTTAGAACGTTAGATGAAATTCGATACTAACAGGGGAGAGAAACTTAAGCCGAGATAGAAGGAGCCGCAGCTCCTAGTTGCTATTAATTCAAGAGAGAGGTCTAGCATAGTAAGGAAACTATATCAAGAAGATAATATAGCCAGAAAAATTCACCTCAATAATCTCAGGACCTACTGTTAGAGGAGGTCTCTTATAACTACGGCAGTAGCTAATACAGTAGATACGTTAATATTTAATAAGGTAACCCCGTTCCACGTATCGAGGACGGCGATAGCTCTCGCCTAATTACCTAGCCAGCGAGCGGTCTTCCTTCTTCCTACGTACGAGATTAAGAAAGGTCATAAGGGGCAATAGATGTGAATGCTTTATATACGCAAGGCCCTGACGCTAAAAGTTACTATTTTAACATTACAATAAGGACATTGGATCCAATATCTAATAAAACGATGAATTGCTATCGGCTGTAATTGCGGTAATAGGCATTGACGCGCGTTTCACGAGAGTATAAAATACACTTATTTCGTCGTGTTTATTCTTCCTTCTCTTCCTCATCCTTCTCCGCCGAAATAGTAGGGGTCGGCGAGATTCGACGCTAGAGGTTTCAACTAGCATTGCCTTTATCTGGGTTCTACCGATGATATAGGGACGCTGGTTCACTCCTACCCCTAATAAGAGTGGCGATACGCAGCTAGAAAGGGAGGGTACTTCGTGTAACCCCCTCTACGATTTCTTTTCTAAAACAGCCACGATGACGAAGGGGTTTACGAGTTAGGGTAAACCGACGTTTATAAGAACATGTTTTCCCTTTCGTTGTTTTATTTACAAACTTTCATTCAAAAACATTCATTATTCACAACTTTTTATTTATTCATATTTACTAATTTCGTAGATATAACCCGCACCTACCCTCTATTAATCTCTCTTCGTTCTTCATATATCGTTCATACATTCCCTAGGTGCACATCAGCACCCTTCTCACCCTACTTATCAGATCTTCAATTCATAGCCTCCCGGCGTTAATAAGTCTAGATTCCGGCAGCTTATCTTTCAGCGAACTCGATCGCACTCCTTCTCCTCTAACAGACCTACCTCTTCAGTCAACGATGGCCGGCTCCCTAAGCGAGCCTATCTAATATGGTCAGTAGGCTATAGCTAGACCCTCTTTACAGCAGCTCGCTCTAGTCCTAACCTTTCCTCAGCAGGCCGTCGTCCCATATATGCAATCCGGAATCATCGTTTCTCAGATACTTCTATCCTACGATGTCTTCGCTCCTAGTACCGAGGTCTACCTACCAGATAGGACGAAACACCCTATTACTAATATAACGGATTTAATCACCGCGTCAAAGAGCATTCAAGATCCGTAGGAACGATAGTACTTCTAGGAAAAGATAACAGAAGTCGTAGAGCTGTATTTAATAAACAGGACGCTACTAGCAATCGTGTAACTCATCGACTACCTTAACGACGATCGGGTATACATGTATATAGGCATTACCTAGATAATATATAGGTGCAATTCGGGGCTTTATTCAAGATGAAGGAAAACATAGTTTAAGAAAACAAGAGGTTTAATTAAGAGAAGGCTAGGTTTCTTAAAGTATACCCGTACTTCGGAAAGTACTTGATTAATAAGAATATAAAAGTCGGAATACTTAGGCACCTAAACATATTAGCTGTGAAACACCTAGACGCTAAGAAGGGGATCATAGCGTTAAATATAGCCTTTATAAAGCGTCTTCAGAGAAGCAGTAGAGGAGTTAGATTAAAGCCCTATCTTACTCCTTCGGATATCATGAACGCAAGTCAAATCCTTAGCCACGATCTCGAACAACCAGAACTCAATATTATTAATAATCTCGGGCTACGCTTCGGAAATGTTAGAATTCTAACCAATACATCAGAGCCAGATAATACGTAGGGCGTTAAGGAGGACGTATTATCCTATCCTATAGACACCCTAGTAGCAGCAGTAATATCCACGGCTTTAGTTACGGTCGCGTAATCCGCCATAATACTTAGCTCTCCCGGTAGCAGCCTAACAGCAACGGAAGTTACCGTAAGACGGTCGAGCCGGATTTCACGACCCACGGTTACGAAATCAAGCCCTAACCCTAAAGAATCAGGCAGCGATGCGAACCTATCTAATGATGAATTTCAGGGTACTACAGTACAATCTCCCGCACGTACTAGTAAGAAGAGGAAGATTAGCGAGGTTAAGGCTACTCCAGGAGAGGCTCTTTTATATACCTATAGCCGTAAGGTCACCAAAGGCTTCAAGAGCAGAATTAACAGCCAGGGTAAAGCGCAAGACAACTCCGTGTCCCTAGTAAATCTGGTAGATAAATACCTCTTTTTAGACATCGAGAAAGGTAATGTATATTATAACCACACAAGGAAGCTCGCAGCGAAGATACATATAGTTACCAGCCTAATAACACATGCAGCTTTACGGGAGAGAACGCTGTTAGTTACACGACGATACAATAATCTAGGAGCGTTAAAAGCCGACCGCTCCTCCACGAATCCAATATTCAGCTAGTTCTAGAAGTCTAAGCGCCCAGCCCATTCATCAGATAAGCTTAGGGTTTACGCGTACGCACCTATTAACGAGGAGCCGAACATCGTTAAGTTTAACCCCAAGAAGGTCCTCGACCAGATAGGCATGATTAGGATATAGGAAATATTCAACGAGACAGGCAACATTAATACTACAATCTTCCGATAGTAGTAGACGACGATGGTGCAGGGCCAGAACAAGACGATTAGATCTATTATTAAATTAGAGGTCAGCATGTATAGCTACCACTACAGGCGATCAGAAAGAGATAATAATCTTAGGTAGTTACGCATCATAGTGTACTCACTTAGTCAGCAATTAATAAGGCAAGATCCGGTGTACTAGCTGCTCTACGAATGTCTCCGGCCCGATTCCAACTACTAGCTTGTCTCCTATCCGTACTATACCAAGCACGTAAGGCCCGGAGACAGCACCTTCTTCCGTTATATTAATATAGACGTCAATCGGGCGCTGTCTTCCCAACGAGGCGTTAATATGATCTAAGGGTCGTTAAGTCTAATAGATAAGATAGAAGAGATGGCTACTATGATTATATCTAGGATACACAAGCATCTGCAAGAATGGAAGGATCGCGTTAACGCAAGAGGGAAGGTAGACTTCAGCCAGATCATCGGGTAAATCACGGAAGACTATTTCACAACCAAAGGAGAGCTCTCGGATACTAGCTATTTCGAGGCTATATAGACAGCTGTTCTATATCGTTAGGGAGAAGTAAGAATTACGATACCCTATCTTCCTTATAGAGCCTAGGCGACGAGTCCCTCAGCGCTAATTCGAAACACGTTCCTACCCTAGCTTATCGGTATTACGCCTGACCACATTAACTTAGAAGTTATAGAAGGAGGTACCTAGGAGAATATAAGCGCTACTTATCGATCAATAGTTACTCCCCTTAAGACCCCATCTGGACTAGCCAATAAGTATGGTAAAATCCCGTTCGCATTTCCTGCTACGACTTAGCTTACCGGCCTTAGACCAATCTCGGATACTCTAGTCGGCCGAATCCGATGGGATAACCCAGCTATCATCGATAAGGTTAAGATCATATTAGGGGACGATCAAGTTGCAAGGACGAAGTATATTGATAAATAGAGGGCTAGGGCAACCATTACCTTCGGTAAGGCTTTCCATTCCATGATGCGTACAGAGAAGAGGGCCTATAGTACGACGCTCTCGTTCTTTAAAGTCAATGCCTCTTTCCTTAGCAGCCAGCCCGGAGCCCCATCGGTAGACTATATCGAAGCTATACGACTATAGGATCATGAAGATCCTCTTCCTAATGATGAGGAGTTCACTGAGCCGTTGGAGCAAGAAGAAATTCGACGCCGGTTCTAGGGTAAACCTACTGAGATGGATGAGGCTGGTATATTCTAGACGAACATGCGTAGCGCTGCTTTGCGGGTATAAAGGTCCAGTAGGGTTAGGTACATTAAGACTGGTATACATAGATAGGATTAGGTTAACGGATTTGGGCCTTGATTCAGGCAATGGAGGTGCGATTTAGGTATGGGTAGTAGGGTTTAACATGGTTAGAGGTGGCTCCACATTGGCTAGTGAATATATGTTGTAGATTATGACATCCCGGAGCCTGCTCTGTATAGACCTTTTGGTCTATAAAGGTAGCTCGTCCCCTTCCTTTTAGATAGAGGATAGTGTTCTTTACCTCTATAAAACGGACAGTATAGTTTGCGGTATTCTACACCTAAGCTTTTCACTATATATCTTTACCTACCTTCTTCCCGCTTCCTCAGCTGCACGGATGCCTTTAGTAATAAAGTTATTATCGTAAATAGTATTATACTGCTCCTAGTCTACCTAGTTATTAATAAATATCTTGTCGTCGTTAATACCTACTAGAACAAGGTGTATACTCCGCGTAATCGTCTAAAGTTTATATGCCCTTCGGCCTCTAAGCTTTTATACCCTCTTTACGGTCGACATAATTGGCCGCTTCTTAACTACTACTATACCGTATACCTTATCTACCCTCCCTCCGTCTTATAGTTAATAGAGGTCGATAGAAGTCCTACCGAGACCTAAACGCAGCTCCGCTTCGCGCTATAGTAAAGCGTGTTAAAAGAACTACCGGAAGTCCTAAGAATCCCCTATAAAGCCCCTATCTATTATAGAGATAGGTGCCGTACCATTTATACTCCTCGCTAAGAAACGGAAGACTTAGCTATTTACTATTAGCCTCTAAGACCTTAACCAATCCCTAAATCACCCTTCTAATTATAAACTTTCCATTTCTAAGATCTCCGTTAAAGAACTTCGGGAGATTAAGAAGGCGAAGAAGGATACCGATCCTAAGCTCTATATCCTAAAGGAGTACTATAACCTCCTCTAAGTCTTTAGCCGCTAAGAATCCGAGAAGCTCCTATCCTATCGACCCTTAGACTATAAGATCTAATTAAAGGAGAGATCTACTCTACCATTAGGACCTCTCTACCCTATAAGTCGCGATTAACAGGATGTTCTCCACGATTATCTTAAAGAGAACCTTAGGAAGAGCTTTATCCGTACCTCTTAGTCCTCCGCTTCCTCGCCCGTACTCTTTATTAAGAAGTCTAATAGTAGCCTCCGGTTCTACGTAGATTAATGCGCTTTTAATACTATAACGGTAAAGAACTAATATCCCTTACGATTAATTTCGGAAATACTCTAGAGATTATCCAAAGCTGTTATCTACTCGAAACTAGATATTATAGCCGCCTTTAACCGGCTACGAATATAGAAGGATAACGAGTAGTTAACCGCGTTTACCTACTAGCTTAGCCTCTTTAAGTATACCGTTATACCGTTTAGATTATATAACGGACCTACTTTGTTCTAGGGATATATTAACGGTACTTTAGCTAAGTATCTCTACGACTTCTATACAGCCTATCTAGACGATATCCTTATCTTTGGTAATTTACACTCGGAATATATCGTATATATACGAAAAGTACTTTAACGCCTTACGGATACCGGACTTTAAGTTAATATTATAAAATACAAATTCTATATTACGGAAGTATACTACCTTAGTTTAATTATTACGATATCTGGTATCCGTATAGATCTAAAGAAGCTCGATACTATCCGGAACTAGGAGTAACCTATAAATATAAAGAACGTTTAACCGTTTCTCGGCTTTATAAACTTCTATAGGAGGTTTATAGCTCGTTTTTCCGCTATCGCCTCCCTAATAATAGTGTTAATAAAGAAGGGGACCCGTTTTAAATAGACGGAGAACTATAAATAAGCCTTTCTTACCTTAAAGGCTAAGTTTCTTAAATAACCGATACTCGCTCATTTCAATCCTAACCTTAAAATTATCCTAGAAACTAACACTTCCAACTATATCTCTGCCGGAATCCTATCTTAATAGGGAAAAGACGGGTTTTTATATCCTCTTACGTTCTACTCCGCTAAATATAACCCTACAGAGTATAATTACGAGATCTATAATAATGAGCTTAGCGCTATTATACGTGCTCTTAAACTTTAGCGTATAGAACTATAAGGTTTAAAGCTCCCTATCTAGATCCTGACCGACCACAAGAACCTAGAATACGTTATAACTACTAAATATCTTTCCCGGCGCTAAGCCTACTAGGTAGAGTACCTATTCCGCTTTAGTTTATTATCTAATACCGGCTAGGAAAATAAGGTAAGAAACTAGATATATTAATACGTCGATTAGGAGATCTCCCTAAGGAGGGGGATAATCGAAGATCTACTAGTTCTAGACGGTACTTAAGAAGGAAAATCTTACTTCCCTTATCTAAGACTCTACCGGAATCTCCGAAATGCACCTCTACCCTATATATATCTATAAAGACGAAGACGAACTCTTACTTTATAAGCTTTAGGAAGCGGGCTATTTAAAGGATACTTTAGAATAAGAGATACTCGCGCTACTTTAAGCTCTAGATACGTAACGTTTGAAGCGTGTATCTCTTATAGAATACTCGGAAATTTAAGGTTACCTATACTACCGCAATTATTGTTACGTTCTAGAGTTTATACCTCTTTGGAAATATCTCGTTTTTTTATACTATAATATTCTATCCTTAGGCGATCGTAATCGTAAACGTACTTACGAGGCTATCTTAGGTTCTTACTAGTAGCCGAATATAGTCGCGGATATCGCCTATTATATAAGGAATTACTACCTTTATATAATAATAAAATCGAGTCGAGAGAAATATTAAGGAGTTCTTAAGCCCCTTCTAGTCCCTAAATATCGTGGAAAATACCTCTCTATAGACTTTATTATAGATCTACTATCCTACCAATACCGTAGAGAAATAGTTAAGAATGTCCTTATTATTATAGATCACTTAACTAAGAAGAAACGTTTCCTCCCTTATACGGATATATCGGTTAATGCTATAGCCGACCTCTTTTATAATAATATTTAGAGATATAACGCTATACCTAACTTACTAATATCCGACCGCGGTATAAACTTTATTAACGTATTCTTCTAGTATCTATATAAGCGGCTAGATATAGAGACGAAGCCTTCTACCGTATTTTACCCTAAGACGGATGGATAAATAGAGATTACTAACTAATAACTAGAGTAATACCTCCGCGCTTACGTCGACTACCTTTAGGAGGACTAGGCTAAGTATATTATAAGTATCGAATTCTACGCTAACGATAACAAGTCTACTACTACGGGGATTACGCTATTCTTCGCCGAGAAGGGGTTCTATCCGTCTATAGGGATTAAAGATTCTCTATCCTTACCTAAAGGCCTCTCTACACGATTGCTTAACGAGATCTAGGGAGTAGATTAAAACGCGGAGAAGCTTCGGTTAATTTTATAGTACTACTAGGAATCTATAATATTGAACTCGTATGTCTTAGATCCTACTTACCTAAGTAATTAGGCTCTGTTTACTCCTTTATGTTAATGATATAAATACCTAGGCCTGTCTAGGATTAGCGCTTACTTCTTTCGTCTATCTATTTACTCCTTTATATTAATAACATAAATACCTAGGCCTATCTAGGTTTAGCGCTTACTTCTTTCGTCTTAGCGTATCTTCCTATTTTAGTTGATATTGACCTCGCTCCTCTATAGTATACTACTCCTTACATAGTCAATTAATCATAATATTACTATCTACTGCTTTACAGTTCGAGAGGTTATAAGCCTGGGTTTGTACTCGGTTGCTTCAGCCTTCCGTATAACCTATATTTAGCTGCTACTATCTAGCGCCTCCGACTCGAATAAAGCGCTAGCGCTAACGGCAGCGCGTAGTTACGAAATCATTAAATTTTAGGATAACTACTAAAACCCTCCTATAGCGAGGTTATAACCGGCACGCTCTTTAGCAACGCTATACCTATACTATCCGGTAAAACATCCTTAGAGGAACCGGTAGCTAACCGCTCGTTGGCGATTTAAAGACGTCCCGAGGTAACCCCGTCTTAGCGACGTACATAATAAAGAAATAAACCTATTTCTTTAACTAACTATCTTATAGTCATTAAACTCGTTACCGTAATAGTTTAACAGCGTTAGGATCCGACATCCTGAATAATATAAGAGGATCTTTCCTCTTCGTCTCGAAGCCTCTTCTATAGACAATAATTTAAGAGAGAATAGCTACATTACTAACGAGATCGTTAGGAAGTATAAGCGATAGGTATATAACGTAGAAAACTTCGCGTAGCGTTACCAACTGATTAATATACACGAGTGTATAATGGTTGATATCCTTTACTAGTTATTAAAAGGGCTTGTTATATACATCTTCGAATAGATAACGGAGCTATTAAGAGTAGTAAATACGGGAGAATCGAAGTAAGGAAGGAAGCGTAATACGAAGCGGCCGACCGTATCTATCGTTAGTCGAATTAATAAACGCTTTATATAGGTCCCGCCTTTCTCCGGTCTAAGGAGCTTCTCCTATTTCTCTAAGGTAAAGTAGTGGACTGGTAAGGAGTAGAAGTCGTTAGTAAGGCTTATACTACCCGTCTACGTACTACTACTCGCGGAGGCGAAGTAGTAGGATACTATATCCTATATTCGTATAGTTGTCGACTTTATACTACTAGTATAATATCGAACCTATGACGATAATACCATTCAGTATATAAATCACGTACTATTCCGGTTCGAGCGGTTCGTTGACGTCTTCTAAGCACTACGTCCTACTAATAGAATAACGGAGGAGGGCTACTTTAATTTCCTAAAGTTCTACGCAATATTGCACTAGCCTAATATAATTAAGAAGTATGGTTCGGCTACGGGTGTAGATATGAATAACCTAGAATACTGCTATATACGGATGCTTAAGTATCTATATAAGAGAACGAATAAGCAGGCAGGCTACGAATTATAAATACTATTGAGACTAGTATGTGCAGGTAGGATTAGGCGGACGGAAATAGGCCTTGATTTATGCAATAGAGGTGCGATTTAGGTGTGGATAGTAGGGTTTAACATGGTTGAAGGTGGCTCCACATTCGCCAGTAAATGTATGTAGTAGATTATAACATCCTAGAGCCTGTTCTGTATAGACCTTTTAGTCTATAAAGATAGCTCGTCCCTTCCTTTTAGATAGAATACAGTGTTCTTTGCCTCTATAAAACGGATAGTATAGTTTGTGGTATTCTACACCTAATCTTTTTATAGCGACCATTATAGGACTGTAGAGAGCGCCAGCAAAGACACTCACTTCTTATTTAGTACCTATACTTACGACATCCTACTATCCGAAAGTACATCTATTATTCCCCTTTTTCATCGTCTTATTACTATATTTAAAAGAAGATTTTGGTCTCGTGGTTGAGAACTACCGGGGTATCTTAAGAGCTTTGAAGTAAAGCACCTCCTGAGCTTCATGCCGACGATTAGCGGAGTTCTAAATCTAGGACGTTGCGGCAGAAAGGCCTGGCTATCAGAAGTTAATCTTAAGTATACAGCGAGATCTTAAGTATACGGCGAGATCCTATATTCCGAATTGTCATTCTGGATTCACTACTCCCAAAACCCTCTACGTTTTCAATTCCCAACAAAACTTAGAGAGAAGAGATTGCCGCTCAAACCTCTTAAAATCTAGACTCCTTAAGTCAAGTACTAAACTCTGGAGACGACTCCGTACAGACGCTATTAGATTCCTTATTTATAATAATCCGGTAAACCCTGGTTATCAGCTCCGAGGACGAAATATTATCTTTAGAATCCCTATCGACTCCTCCATCCATTGAAATCCTTCCATTTTCATCGGAACTACCCGAAACGGGTACCCAAGTCCCTATTATAGATACACTACGTTATTCCCGCCCTCTAATTGCGTATAGTTAGCCGTAATTCAATAGGTCCAGCCAGCTTCGTGAGGTACTAGCTAAGTACATCGATGACATTAAGCTCCTTATGCAGAACCTTGGCATTAAGGAGTTAAACCCGAGGTACGAGAGAGAGCTACGTGCTGCTTTCCGTCGAGGCCTTTCAGGCGAAGCACGGGATTGGTAGAATACACTAGACAGCGCCTAGTCAGTACTACTATAGGATAGTTTCGTTACATCCTTTATCCAGCGATTTGCCGTCACTAGTAATCTTAGCTAAACCCTTGAATAGATCGTAAGTCTCAAGCAACGAGACAACTAAATCGCCACGGACTACCTTTAAGATACGTCTCCGCTTATACCACAAGCTCGCGAATAGCTCAGAACTCCTTTAGGTCCTAGTTACTCGGTTCCTTAATAGCCTATAGAACATAAATATCGCCGCTATAGTACGCATTATACTTGCAACCTATCCCGAATCTAAGCGGTCGAAAGATTTCCTAAATATAAAGCTCCTCGTCAGCAGAGTATTATGTGATTAGGAACCAGCTCCTGAAATAACTACTTTAGCTATTACCGAAAAGGGCACTATAGATGCATTCGCAGCATTCACTAACTACACTAAAGTAGTCATTGTGAAGGTTATAGCTGACTAAAATATAAAGCGAAACGACTGTGTACCGGAAAGAAATGACGAGTACAATATGCCTAGTATTAAAAGTTAATCAGCTAATAATAGTATAGCTAAGCGTCCATCTAGTCGGCCTGATAGGTTTAGAGGTGGGTTCAGGTCCGTCTACTTTAGATACGGAGAAGCAGGTCATATAGTTCCTAAATATACCGGGGTTACCCTCCCAATTAAGTAGTAGCGGAGACTCCGGGAGGATAGCGAAAGGCGTCGGGAAGAGCGATACGCTAGGAATTAGGGATATAGCTAATAGGGTTCGGGCAACTACTCGAGCAACGCTAATGACTCGAAAACGCTAGCTAATACCGGAACAGTACTTCCGGTAAACTCTATTCGTTGAAATGCTAAACCCTCCGTAGTATAGGGTTAAACCGATGCCCTAGTAATTAAGGAAAATGCACCCTCCTCTACTTTTAGGAAGATGTACCCCGAACGTCGGAGGATACTGGAAATACTAACTAAACGTAATCCTATGGATCCCATGCCGCCAATTTTGTCGCGTCTAAAGTTAAGTACCCTGCCTACGTATATCGGGCTTCTCGATTATTACCCTATTCCTAATCGGTTCTAGAAGAAAATGAATGAGTACCGCACCTTCCTTGCTCGGAAGTATAGGTTAGAGGATAAATAATCCGCTCTAGAAGCGAAGGCTATAGCTGCTGCTAATAAGCGTATACGTGTTTAGAATAAAGATAGCGATAACGGGATTAAGGAGGTCCAGCGCGGATCTTAATAGGTTAGGGCTACCGCATCGAACGATCGATTATAGACCCTAGATAGAATCTTCATTAATACACTTCTAAAGAGGAAGTCGTAGACGAAGACGGTACGTCGAGCTATCGAAGTTCCCAACGATCGAGAACTAAAGTAGCCTCCTGTAATGAGACTCCGTATCAATTCTAGATAAGAAAGATTCACTATCGGTTCGGGGTTTTAATGTATAACTTCGGGACATCCCGACATTTCGTAGGAGCAGCTCCTCAAACTCGCACCCGTACTATATTCGGATCTCACTATAGGCCTCCAGCCTACCATTATTAAGAAGCGTCCGAAAAGAGTAGTTACTACGAACATAGCTCAGCCCACGTATATATATAAAAGGGAGGGTACTTCCCCTCTAGATATTAAGCACTACGCTCCTGAAGATAATAGAAGGAGGGTAGATATTATAGTTATCACCGCATGGATCAAGAATGTCTAAATTTCGAATGTATTGATCGACAGCGGAGCGGTCATCGAACTAATCTCCCGTCAGATAGTCATGCGTACAGGAGGTCTAGGGTTCGATCCCCTACTTCTCTACTATAGGCTCAGTAGGATACCCCCGCTATACTAACAACGTGCGATTGCAGAAGATGCGACTAAGTTTAATAGAGTAAACTATTTCCTTATACGGATCGATCCGCGCACTTCTACCGAACGGGCTAAGGAGGGAGATGAGATTAATTTAGACGTTTTAAGAGCGCGTAATAAAGGAATTAGAGTACGCGCTAGCTAGAAATAGAGGCGGTAAGGGTCTTAGCTATAACCAGCCTGAGTTCCGAGGATGAGTTAATTTCACGACCCGCGGTCGCTAAATCAACTCCTAGGTAGGGGGGTGCGGCCGTACCTACCAATTCGGGAGCCCTAAACATTAATACGAGTAACTACTAAAACCCGAGGCTTATACCCTATCTAGAGTCGTATTAGTATAGGGACGTCACCGATTTCCTGCTCCGAGGAGAAGATGGATTAGAGGCCCGAAAGATTCCGCGTAACTAGAAAGAGGCCATTAGGCATCAAGTAAAGAATTTTAAGGTCAGATCCTATTTTTTCTTATATTGGGAAGAGGATAGGGCGCTAGCGAAATACGTGATAGCGACAGAGCGTACTGAGATGTTAACCTATCTATATAAGCATTAAGGGCACTTTATAGATGTGATTACTCTTGCCCGCGTAAAGGGCAACTTTTAGTAGCCGTTAAGAATAAAGGATATTCGAGATTGGTATCGAACCTATAAGGCCTACTAGATGAGTAAGGGAAAGCGCACCAGCGTAAGACCCTATATAATATAAAGGTTCGAACCTACGTCGATAATTAGGTTCGACTACATTAGGTATATCTCTCCCCTATGTAAAATAACTGGAGTAGGATACATCTTAGTTAGATGCGACTACTTTTCTCGGTTTATTTGGCTTAGAGGAGTTAGAAATGCGGATAACCGAGCTCTTATAGTAATTATAGATAGTGATATTATGCCGGCGTTTGGGTATCCCGAGTGCATTTACTCTAATTACGGAAAGTATTTTAAGAATCGATTTATAAAGGAGGCCTACGATAAGAGAGGGATACAGTAGGTGTTCGCCCCCGTATCGCACCTAGAGTCTATATCGCTCTTAGAACGCATGGTCTAGCTGGTTATCAACCTACTCAGGAAATAGTACGCTGATACGGATGCATCTCTTTATAGAAGCTGGACGAACGCTCTCGGGTATATTACGCTTACCGCTAATACCCGATTCATCAAGCTGTACGGTTTCACACCTATAGAACTAATGCTTAGGTTCCTCCCCTATTCGAGAAATATTATGTCTTCTCCTCCCCCGTATAATATCGTTGATTTTAACACGACACCTGTGTCATTGCAGTAGATATATACCATCATTAACCTAAGGAAGGAGGAAAGGATGAGGATGATAGATATATATACTACGATTAATAATGAGATTGAGGAGCAAGTAGATTATGGAAGCTAGACTACGCTAAATATTAGAGACCTGGTTTTAGAACGCTAGATGAAATTCGATACTAATAGGGGAGAGAAACTTGAGCCGAGATAGAAGGAGCCGTAGCTCCTAGTTGCTATCAATTTAAGAGAGAGGTCTGGTATGGTGAGGAAACTATATTAAGAAGATGATATGGCCAGAAAGATTCATCTTAATAATCTTAAGACCTACTATTAGAGGAGGCCTCTCATGACTGCGGTAGTAGCTAATACAGTAGATACGTTGATGTTTAATAAGGTAACCCCGTTCCACGTATCGAGGACGGCGATAGCTCTCGCTTAATTACCTAGCCAGCGGGCGGTCTTCCTCCTTTCTATGTACGAGATTAAGAAAGGTTATAAGGGGTAATAGATGTAAATGCTTTACATGCGTAGGGCCCTAACGCCAAAAGTTGCTATTTGGTTATTACAATAAGGACATTGGATCCAACATCTAATGAAACGATGAATTGCTATCGGCTGTAACTACGGTAATAGGTATTGACGCGCGTTTTACGAGAGTATAAAATATACTTATTTCGTCGTATTTCTTCTTCCTTCTCTTCCTCATCCTTTTCCGCCGAAATAGTAGGGGTCGGAGAGATTCGACGCTAGGGGTTTTAATGAGCATTACCTTTATCTAGGTTCTACCGATGATATAGGGACGCTAGTTCACCCCTTCCCCTAATAGAGAGACGATACGTAGCTAGAAAGGGAGGGTACTCCGTGCAACCCCCTCTACGATTTCTTTTCGGAAACAGCTACGATAACGAAGGGGTTTACAAGTTAGGGTAAACCGACGTTTATAAGAACATGTTTTCCCTTTCGTTATTTTGTTCATAAACTTTTACTCAAAATATTCATTGTTTACAACTTTTCGTTTATTCACATTCACTATTCTCGTAGATATAACCTATACCTACCCTCTATTAATCTCTCTTCGTTCTTCATACATTGTTTATATATTCCCTAGATATATATCAGCCTCCTTCTTACCCTTCTCGTTAGATCTTCAATTCATAGCCTCCCGGCGTCAATAATCCTGGATTCCAGCAGCTTATCTCTTAGCGAACTCGGTCGTACTCCTTCTCCTCCGATAGACCTACCTCCTCAGTTAATAATAGCCGACTCCCTAAGCGAGCCTGTCTAATATGGTCAGTAGGCTATAGCTAGACCCTCTTTACAGCAGCTCGCTCTAGTCCTAACCTCTCCTTAGTAGGCCGTCGTCCCACATGTGCAATCCGGAATCATCGTTTCTTAGATACTTCTATCCCACGATGTCTTCGCTCCTGGTACCGAGGTCTGCCTACTAGATAGGACGAAACACCCTATCACTAATATGACGGATTTAATTACCGCGTTAAAGAGTATTTAAGACCCGTAGGAACGATAGTACATCTAGGAAAAGATAATAGAAGTTATTGAGCTGTATTTAATAAATAGGACGCTGCTAGTAATCGTATAACTTATCGACTACCTCAACGACGATCGGGTATACATGCATATAGGTATTACCGAGAACGATGTATAGGTGCAATTCGGGGCTCTATTCAAGATAAAGGAAAATATGGTTTAAGAAAACAAGAGGTTTAATTAAGAGAAGGCTAGGTTTCTTAAAGTATACCCGTACTTCGGAAAGTACTTAATTAATGAGAATATAAAAGTCGGAATGCTTAGGCACCTGAATACATTAGCTGTAAAACACCTAGACGCTGAGAAGGGGATTATAGCGTTAAATATAGCCTTTATAAAGCGTCTTTAGAGAAGTAGTAGAGGAGTCAGCTTAAAGCCCTATCTTACCCCTTTAGATGTTATAAATATAAGTCAAATCCTTGGCCACGAGCTCGAACAGCCAGAACTTAATATTATTAATAATCTCAGACTACGCTTCGGAAATGTTGGAATTCTAACCAATACATCTAAGCTAGATAATACGTAGGGCGTTAAGGAGGACGTATCATCCTATCCTATAGATACCCTAGTAGTAGCAGTAATATCCTCGGCTTTAGTCACGGTCGCGTAATCCGCTATAATACTCAGCTCTCCCGGTAGTAGCCTAATAGTAACGGAAGTTACCGTAAGACGGTCGAGCCGGATTTCACGACCCGCGGTTATGAAATTAAGCCCTAACCCTAAAGAATCAGGCAGCGATGCGAACCTATCTAATAATGAATTTCAGGGCACTATAATATAATCTCCCGTACGTACTAGTAAGAAGAGAAAGATTAGCAAGGTTAAGGCTACTCTAGGAGAGGCTCTTTCATGTACCTACAGCCAAAAGGTCACTAAAGGCTTTAAGAGCAGAACTAACAGCTAGGGTAAAGCGTAAGATAACTCCGTCTCCCTAGTGAATCTAGTGGATAAATACCTCTTTTTAGACATCGAGAAAGGGGATGTATGTTATAACTATATAAGGAAGCTTGCAGCGAAGATATACATAGTTACTAGCCTAATAATATATACAGCTTTAAGGGAGAGAACGCTGTTGGTTACACGACGATATAATGATCTAGGAGCGTTAAAAGCCGACCGCTCCTCTACGAACCTAACATTCAGCTAGTTCTAGAAGTCTAAGTGCCTAGCCCATTTATTAGATAAGCTTAGGGTTTACGCGTACGCACCTACTAACGAGGAGCCGAACATCGTTAAGTTCGACCCTAAGAAGGCCCTTGACCAGATAGGCATGATTAGGATATAGGAAACGTTTAACGAGACAGGTAATATCAATGTTATAATCTTCCGATAGTAGTGGACGACGATGGTGCAGGGTTAGAACAAGACGATTAGATCTATTATTGAACTAGAGGTCAGTATATATAGTTACTACTATAGGTGATTAGAAAGAGATGACAATCTTAGATAGTTACGTATTATAGTATACTCACTTGATCAGTAATTGATGAGGTAAGATCCGGTATACTAGCTGCTCTACGTATGCCTCCGGCCCGATTCTAACTACTGGCTTATCTCCTATCCGTACTACACTAAGTACGCTAGGCCCGGAGATAGCACCTTCTTCCGTTATATTAATATTAACGTTAATCGGGCGCTGTCTTCCTAACGAGGCGTTAACATGATCTAAGGGTCGTTAAGTCTAACGGATAAGACAGAAGAGATGGCCACTATAATTATACCTAGGATACACAAGTATCTACAAGAATAGAAGGATCGCGTTAATATAAGAGGGAAGGTGGACTTCAGCTAGATTATCGGGTAAATCACGGAAAACTATTTCACAACCAAAGGCGAGCTCTTAGATGCTAGCTATTTCGGGGCTATATAGATAGCTGTTCCATATCGTCAGGGAGAAGTAAGAATTATAATACTACATCTTCCTTATAGAGCCTAGGCGACGGGTCCCTTAGCGCTAATTCGGAATACGTTCCTACCCTGGCTTATCGGTATTACGCCTAACCACATTAACTTAGAAGTTATAGAAGGAGGTACCTAGGAGAATATAAGCGCTACTTATCGATCAATAGTTACTCCCCCTAAGACCCTATCTAGACTAGCTAATAAGTATGGCAAAATCCCGTTCGCATTTCCTGCTATAACTTAGCTTACCGGCCTTAGACTAATCTCGGATGCTCTAGTCGGCCGAATCCGATAGGACAACCCAGCTGTCATCGATGAGGTTAAGATTATGTTAGGGGACGATCAAGATATAAGGACGAAGTACATTAATAAATAGAGGGCTAGGGTAACCATTACCTTCGGTAAGGCTTTCCATTCCATGATGCGTGTAGAGAAGAGGGCCTATAGTACGACGCTCTCGTTCTTTAATGTTAATGCCTCTTTCCTCAGTAGTCAGCCCGGAGCCCTATCGGTAGACTATATCGAAGCTATACGACTATAGGATCATGAAGATCCTCTTCCTAATGATAAGGAGTTCACTAAGCCGTTAGAGTAAGAAGAAATTCGACGCCGGTTCCAGGGTGAACCTACTAAGATGGATAAGGCTAGTATATTCTAGACGAACATGCGCAGCGCTGCTTTACGGGTGTAAAGGTCCGGTAGGGTTAGGCATATTAAGACTGGTACACGCAGGCAGGATTAGGCGGACGGAAATAGGCCTTGATTTATACAATAGAGGTGCGATTCAGGTATAGATGATAGGGTTTAATATAGTTAGAGGTGGCTCTACATTAGCTAGTAAATGTATATAGCAGATTGTAATATCCTAGAGCCTGTTCTACATAGACCTTTTAGTCTATAAAGATAGCTCGTCCCTTCCTTTTAGATAGAATGTAGTGTTCTTTGCCTCTACAAAACGGACAGTATAGTTTGTGGTGTTCTACACCCAATCTTTTCAATACTTATAGCCTTAACCCGACAGCTAAAAGTTCTCGCTAAGGCGGACCTCCAGTAGTATAGTAGCACTAAACCCTTAACTACTATAGATATCTAGGAACAGGTGAATATCAACTACGCATCTAAAGGTGGGTTTCACGATTTAAACGAACTTAGATAGTATATCATAACGCTGGAACTTCTCGAGTTAAGATAAGCAGGCCTTAGCGTAAGATACTAGCGCCGGGCGGACTTTATAGAAGAGAAGAGTAGCCTATACGGATTCGTTAGTACTTTAGTAGTATTCATCAGGGAAAGGCGAAAGAGAGTTATAGCTAGAAGGTAACTAACGAGACTATAGAGTAATATAAAGAGGATCCTTTATAGACAAACCGCTACTTTATAGCGATATATAGTTCGATAACATGCTAGAAACGTGACGGTAGGGACGTCTAAAACCTCGACGCCCTAGTAAAGGAAGTATCTAAGAATCCATTTCAAGCCACTTCTATTATATAGAATATAGTGAAAAGCGCTTCGTGAACATAGCCTTAAGGCTAATAATAGCCCCTTTACTATCCTAATAAGTCCGCATAACCAACGCAGCTAGGACGCTAGAGATAGACCGAATTTAAAAAGGTAAAGGTCGGGAAATACTATACTCGGGCTTTATACTTTGTTAACTATAGACTAACGATAGTTCTTATAAGGAGCATCCGGTATATCGCTATAATAGAACGTATTAAGCGGATGACTAGAAGAACCACAAGATAACTTATAAGGGACGATTATAACGCTAAATTCTATATCGTATCGAAAGTCTTGCTCAGTAGATCTTTATAATATTATAGATTATTATAATATTGCGAAAGAAGCTATTCGACTTAAGAGTTATTTTAGTAGCGGTTAAGACTAGACGTTTATATATCTACGCTAAACCTCTCTTCGATTATATCGTCTTCTACCCTTTTCTAGCAGATCTCGCGCTCTCGCTAGAGTATAAAATAGGTTTATTTTAATACCTAGTTTACACGGAAGCTATACGGGATATATTCGACTCTATCATACTAACTCTTCGAGGTAAGCTCTAATGTTAGCTATTAAGAAACCGTGCTAATAGCACGTACTAAGGGATCTATTTCTATAATTATAATATCGTTTTTTATTTTTAACGATGGTGATGGGTGAATATCATTACTATAGAGAGATAGTAGTCATTATCGGCGTTACGTATAATATCGTACTTATTGACGGATCGGATCTATCTAGCGCTCAAAGCTCGCCTTTTATATAATATATAACTACTATTAATAGTTTACTTATGTAGGATTAGATATTTAGACTGGTGATAATAGGTAGTAGTAAACTTATCTAAGTCGATAACGTTAATTATCGTTTATTAAGTCGTCTTACGTGATAACTATAACTAAAACTTATATCGCCTCGCCTCGTCGCTATTACCGTGAACCGATATCCTTCTTAAAATACTCGAGTTCGGTATTATTAATAACCTAATACTTCAAGCTGACGTAGTACTTACTTAGAGCTATTTAATAATACGGTATAGCTTAGAGCCTACTAAGGCTAGCTAGGCTAACCCCGGGCTAGCTCCGGGTTCGGTGGGTGGTTTACCAAACCTAGAGCTACCTATGATTTTACCGATGTAGTAGATATACTAGTAAAGAGTTATATTAAGCTTGAGCAAAGAAGAGCAACTATCTAGGGTAAAAGAGCGTACTTATATACTTAATAACCCTAAAGTTCCTTCTCTTTCTATAAGATTCCATGCCTTTCTTTAGTATTATAAATATTAGATTTATAATACTTGATTTCTAAGCGTATTACGAATGTTAGATTAGTAATAGAATATAATGAAAGTTTATAGAAGGTTATAGAATCTTCTAGTAGACGAACCTTCTAGAACCTTCTAGTAACTTCTAGTAGTTTCTAGTAATTACTAGCTTAGATATAGCTTAGTAATATAGAATCTTCTAGAATCTTCTAGTAGATTCTAACACTTCCTCTTAATGTATACTAGGTAGTAAGACCTATACTAGTAGTATAAGCCTTAAACTTTGTATAGTCTAAAGGCTTTGTAAGTCCATCAGCTAGTTATTATATTATAGATATATACTTTAGGTTAATATAACCGCTTAGTATATTTTCTCTAATATAGTAATTTTATATATTAATATGTTTAGTCCTTGTATAGTGTTCCGGGTTTTAGCTAACTCTATAGCTGCTTGACTATCGGTATATAGAAGGCTTTTAGTATAAAGATCTTTAGTCGTATCCTAGATAGTAATCTTTATAATCTAATCGAGTAGGGTCTTAGGCTAGGTATATTCCTTGATATCTTCTTTTAAAGCCATATATTCAGCTTCACAGCTTGATAAAGTAATAGTCTTTTATCATTTTAAACTCCAGGAAATGACAGTGTTATTAAAGGTAAATAGATATTCTATAGTAGATCTCCTAGTAGGGTAATCTCCTCCCTAGTTAGAGTTACTATACCCTATAAGTATAGGTGTAGTATTTCCTTTATAGATAAGTTTATAGCCCTAGGTTCCTATTAGAAATTGCTAGATATAGTCTAGGGCCTTAAAATATTCTGGTCCTAGATTTGCTAAATATCCAGAATAGTCTCCTAAGGCATAGAATATATCCGGTCTAGTAGTAGTTATTAAATATATTAATAACCCTATCTACTGTTGATAGTAGTTTATATCATTAGAAGTAGCCGTATCTTTATAGGTATCCAGTTTAGATCCTAAAGTAGCCGAAATCCTAACCGATTTTGGATTCTCTTTCTTAAATCGTTGTAGTATATCCTTAAGATATTTAGATTGTTGTAAGATAATGATCCTAGAAGAGTAATCCCTTAAGATTTTAATCCCTAGATAATAGGAAATAGGTCCTAGGTCTATAATAGTAACCTTTATAGAAAGATTGTCTTTTAACTCCTATATAGCCTTACTATTACTACTAAATACTAGTAAGTTGTCAATGTAACTAGTTACTATGATTTTAAGTAGTATAATAAGTAGCGTATAGTTAATCCTTCTAGTAAGTCCATTTTATTATAGGGTGTAAGGTACTGAGAACTGCTATATAATTCCGGTTTTCTTAATATAGTCCTTGAATAAGGTATTAGTATACTTAGAACCGTTATCGTTCTTTAATATCCTAATAGACTTATTAGAGTGAAGTATAATTATAGTCTTATAAGTCTTTAAAGGTTATAAGAGTTTCCGCTTTAGATCTTAATAGATAGGTATCTAACTATCTAGTCTTAGAATCTAGAAAGGTTATAAAGTAACGGTACTCTCTCTTTCCGATAATAGGTAAAGGTTCACATATATCGGTTGTAATAAGTCCTAGGAATTCTTCTTAGATAGTAGAGGGTACTCTACTAATAGTAGCCTTAAGCTTTACCTTAACAGGACTCGTAAGTAGTAGGGTCCCTTAGCGTAATAGTAGAAGGTAGGGTTTCCTTGGGTAAATCCTGTACAGCGGTAGGTAGATAGGGTAAAGTAGAGTTTCCTAAATGTTTTAAGCGTAGATGCCAGAGATCCTTATTGAAAGAATTAGTACTAAGTACTATATTCTTTATAAAAGGCTGTAATGGTAATATAAAGAGTCCTCTGGTCTGTTTTATCCTTAAGTTCTTATTTCGAATTTATAGATTGCAGGAGTCCTCAGTAAAGGTAATCTTAACTCCTTTTTTAACTAGACATCCTAGTGATATAAGGTTAACCTGAAAGTCTGGTATAAATAGTACATCCGTAATATTTATTACTCCTATAGAGGTATTAACAGATATAGTTCCTATTCCAGTAGCTTATATAAAGGTCATAGTTTAGCCCCATTATATTACCCTAGTAATGGTCGTAGTTCTGTAAAGAATTCCTTATTATAATATATAGCTTGTAGCTCCAGAATCCAGGACCCATTTCCCATTAATAGTACTAAGTCTAGTATTGGGTAGGGCTATGGTAGCTAAGGTAATATCTTCTTCCTTAGCTATATAATCTTCCCTTTTAGTAGGATCCTTCTTGAAGTAGGTATTTTCTAGGTATCCTAGTTTCTTATAGTAGTTACATTTCTTAAAGGCTTTTGTAGTTCCTTTATTAAATCCTTTAGTAGGTCCTTTAGTAGATCCTTTAGTAATTAGAGAATAGTTATCCTCTTTAGATCTTAATCTCCTAGATTTGTCAATGAGATTTGCATATAGTTGCTCTAGGTCTAGGTTATTATTATTAACCCTAAGGCCTTGAGTAATAATAGAGGTAAACTTCTCGTATTCCGGGGTAAGGTTATTTAGAACCTAGGTTAATATAAGCTTAGTAGGTAGTTCTAATCCTTTTCCGGTAAGGTTATCCGTAATTCTTTTAATAGTATTTAAATAGTCCTCTATAAATTTACTATTCAATAGTGTAGTATTAAAGAGTTTTTTGAGAAGTAAGAATTCCGAGCTAAATCCTCTAGGGGGACAAAGGTTCCTAAGGGTATTCTAGGCCTTTAAGGGTATTTTAATAGTCCTTACCTATGTTGGAAGGTACTTGAGGTATAGGTGTACCTTAAGTAGCAGAAGTATAGGTAGAGATAGAAGTTAATATACTAGTAGATATACTAGTAAAGAGTTGTATTAAGCTTGAGGAAAGAAGAGAGACTATCTAGGGTAAAGGAGCGTGCTTATATACTTAATGATCCTAAAGTTCCTTCTCTTTCTATGAGATTCCATGCCCTTCTTTAGTATTATAAATGTTAGATTTATAACACTTGATTTCTAAGCGTATTACTAATGTTGGATTAGTAATAGAACATGATAGAAGCTTATAGAAGGTTATAGAATCTTCTAGTAGAAGAACCTTCTAGAACCTTCTAGTAACTTCTAGTAGTTTCTAGTAACTTCTAGTGATTACTAGCTTAGGTATAGCTTAGTAATATAGAATCTTCTAGAATCTTCTAGTAGATTCTAACAACCTATAGTAAAGGTCGATCTGCTAGTGCTAGCCTAATAAGAGATAAAGCCCTATTAGCGCTCGTCCTTACTAGTTGTTTTTATTCCTCGGATAGGATAAGATTTAGATAGGTTAAGATTTAGATAGGTATCAATTATAAAATCGCCTAATCCTCTTTCTATAAGTATAGACTTTATCTATAGGCTCCATATTTTGTAGTTAGCTTAACCTAGTAACCTAGATATAGCTAGTTTAGTTAAAGATTCTATATTCGATAACTCTTATATTATAGGAATATAATATCTCGTCCTATAGGTAGCGATCCGGGCTCATAACCTGTTAGAAGGTACGGAAGGTATAGGTATACATTAAGTAGCAGAAGTATAGGCAGATATAGAATTTAATATACTAGTAGATATACTAGTAAAGAGTTATATTAAGCTTACGGAAAGAAGAAAGACTATCTAGGATAAAAGAGCGTACTTATATACTTGATAATCCTAAAGTTCTTTCTCTTTCTATAAGATTCCATGCCTTTCTTTAGTATTATAAATATTAGATTTATAATACTTGATTTCTAAGCGTATTAATAATGTTAGTTAAGTAATAGGATATCATAGAAGCTTATAGAAGGTTATAGAATCTTCTAGTAGAAGAACCTTCTAGAACCTTCTAGTAACTTCTAGTAGTTTCTAGTAATTACTAGCTTAGGTATAGCTTAGTAATATAGAATCTTCTAGAATCTTCTAGTAGATTCTTGTCACGGTGTGACGGTGGGCCCTATCGGATTAAGGTAGATCCGTTCCGCTTGTCCTGTCTACCTATATATATATCTCGTATTCTCCTAAGACGTAGCTCCTTAAGCTACGTCCTGTCCTCCGTTCTGAATACTGTTCAGCCGAGTATCACCGTAGATACAATCTGAATACTACGCAGCTAGTACCTTCTTCCGTCCCGAATCCAGCCCGTGACACTACGTAGCTTTATCCTAAGGGAACGCTGCCCTGCCCGTCGCGATAACAACCCGCCCGGCCCCTCCGCAGCCTACGGAGGCATTGAATAATTTCGCCTCGTCTGTTTAGGAATTCGGTCCTAAATAGTTTACCTACTTTAGAACTCTCCTGTCCTACGTAAGCAACGTAGAAGAAGAATATCTCTCGCTCCGGTCTACCGTCTCGTCTATCTAGGAACAAGCTTAGAGACATGCCGGCGTCATCGACTACTAGAAGGAAGAACTCCGAGAAGTTCGCTTAGAGCTCTAGAGGATACTATTACTCTCGACCCCGGTAATTTTAACCCCTACCTCTAAGGATATACGCAAGAATACTCCCCCGGCGACGATTACCCGAACTCGAAGTGCTACCGTCTCTAAATCGTCCCGGCTCTCTAAAAAGCTCCCTGACCCTAATAAGTTCGAGGGTAAACGCTCCGACCTCCGCCGTTTCATCTCTCAGATTCATGAGAAGATGATTACTAACTTCGACCGTTTCCCGACCCCGTAGACCCGTATGGCCTACGTTACGAATCGGCTAAAAGGAAAACCGTATACGCAAGTCCTCCCGTATATTAAGAAAGGCGTTTACGACCTCCCTGACTATACCGATATCCTTAATCTTCTAGACCGTGCCTTTAGCGACCCGAACCGTATCTAGAATGCCCGCCGCGACCTGTTTATCCTACGTTAAAAGAACTCCGACTTTGGAACCTTCTTTGCTGAATTCCAGCGCCTAGCCCTAGAAGGAAATGTATCTGAAGAGACTCTACCTATACTACTAGAACAAGCTATCAACCGAGAACTGCAAGGTATACTCCTACACAATTAGCCTCCGTCCCGCGACTACCATGCTTTCGCGACATTCCTGTAGGAGCTCGAGAACCGCCGTCGCTAATACGAGAATATCCCGACCCCGTCCGCCCGTTCCTACGCAACCGCTACTAGTGCAACTCGTGCCTTCGAGAGGCCGATAACTATAAGAGTTACGGTGACAACTCCCGTTAGTAATCCCCGTCCTACTACCGCTACTATTTCGGCACCTGAACCAATGGACCTGTCCCGCCAGCAGCCTTTTACACGTTACCTAGGCCCTTCGAGGAAAAAAACTAGTACCTACTTCCGCTGCGGCTCGAGAGAACACCGCATTCGAGCCTGTCCGCTTCCGGATAACCGCCCTAAGAAGCTCCGTTCTGCTACTCGCTCCCCGCCTGTTTCTCCCTAGGGTAGTCTAGTTAGAGGCCGCTCTCTACCGTCCCCTCGTCCGTCTTCGCCTCTATCCGGCGCTTCGTTAAAAGGGGTGAGCCTGGGCTCAGTCGTAACCAGGCTCTAGATCAGCGCAACCGTACCCCCGCTCCTAATTTTCCGAATTCGATCCACCTATCAAAATCCCTAACCGATATTATGAAGAAACCCCGACCTGATTACCCGTCCCGCTCTAACCGAACGGTAAACACGATAATCTTGCCTGTTACTCTCCTGCAAAACGAGCGAGAACTACCGACATTCGCCCTACTCGATTCTGGTACCGAAGGAAGTGCTTTCATTGATTACGCCTGGGTATCTGAGAAGAATATCGCGGTTAAGAAGATCCCGAACCCAATTATCCTGTATAGGTTTAACGGAGATGCTATGAGTGCTATCCGTTACTACGCTATTATTGATATGCGTACCTAGGATTACCGAGAAAAGAAACTACTTTGCTATATCTGCCCGCTTAGAATACATCCTATTATCCTCGGAATGCCCTAGCTTAAGATCCACGACCCCGCTATTCGTTTTAGCTCTAACTCTCTACGCTTCGAGAGCGAATTCTACCGCCAGAACTATAATACCCCGTCGAAATCTACCCGGATCTAATTGCTTCCGAATGTCCCCCGAGACTCCCGTCCGACCTATAAATCGACTGTCCCTATCTAGCTACCAGAGTCACCTAGTAATACCGTGATACTTCCCGACCTCGATATCTAGTATATCTCCTTACGAGCCTGTGGAATGTTCGCTAGACGCGGGCTCTAACTATACGCTACTAGTCTAGAGTAAATTAACGAACTTCTCTCCCCCCCCCAAGACTTATCCCTACCTGAGGAATTACGAGACTTTACGGATGTTTTCAGCCCGAAGGAAGCCGAGAAACTACCCCCGTACCGCCCTTTTAACCACGATATCAAGCTCGTGGAAGGAAAGATTCCCCCGTTCGGACCCTTATACCCGATGTCCCGCCAGAACCTGCAAGCTTTAAAAGAATAGCTTGAAGAACAGCTAGCTAAAGGCTTTATCCGTCTAAGTTCTTCCCCAGCTGCCTCGCCGGTTATTATCGTCCCGAAACCCGGAGGAGGACTCCGCGTCTGTTAAGATTACCGTAGTCTAAACGAGGTTACAGTCAAGGATCGATACCCGCTACCTCTTACTCGAGAGACACTGAATAACCTAAAGGGAATGCGCTACTTTTCGAAGATTAACATCGTAGCCGTATTTAATAATATCCGTATTAAGGAAGGACTCGAATACCTAACTGCCTTCCGTACCCGTTTTAGTCTGTATAAAAGCTTGGTTATGCCTTTTAGGCTTACTAGCGCGCCCGCTACGTTCCAAAGATATATGAACGACGTCCTACGACAATACCTCGATATCTTCTATAACGCATACCTAGACGACATCCTAATCTATAGTTAGACCCGAGGAGAACATACCGAACATATCCGACTAGTTCTATAAGCTCTGCGAAAAGCAGGACTCCATGTAAAGGAGTCTAAATGCGAGTTCTACTACCCCGAAGTTAAATACCTGGGCCTTATCGTCGGCCGTAACGGGGTAAAGATGGACCCGGATAAGATTAAGACCATTATCGAGTAGTAAACCCCGAAAAACGTTACTGATATACGATCGTTTGTCGGCTTTGCCGGATTCTATCGGAAATGGATTAAGAATTTCTCTGGTATCCTGTCACCTATTACGGCTCTAGAAAAGAAAGGAGTTACTTTCCGATGGACTCCTGAACACGAGACTGCATTCTAGACGATTAAATCTGAATTTATGAAAGAACTAGTCCTATAGACCTTCGATTAGGACCGTGAAACGGTCGTAGAGTGTAATTCCTCCGACTGGGTAGTCGGTGGAGTACTCTCTTAAAGAAGAGGGGACGCCCTATAGCCTATTAGGTATTTCTCGAAGAAGTATACACCGACCGAGTGCAACTACGAGATATACGATAAGGAACTAATGGCGATTATCCGTTGCCTCGAGGAGTAGCAACCCGAGCTTAAAGGAACCTCTAAAGATTACTATCTAGGATACGACTAAAGATCTTTATACTAAAAGCCTTCTATATACCGATAGTCAAGCAGCTATAGAGTTAGCTAAAACCCGGAACACTATACAAGGACTAAACATAT
>Ga0115846_100063_pt1 | contig 44670 bp, 41 predicted proteins | sample InSIn5gowninarea_2_FD_83860 | JGI IMG/M metagenome (GOLD analysis project Ga0115846, IMG submission 83860) | reverse complement strand
GCATTGACGCAGTTCACTTCGACCCGGATGAGTGGTCCAAGCCATGGGTGCGAGGTGACAAAATCTTACACATTGAACTACGTCGATGGGCGCATGTCCTGATTATCGCTCGAGCACACGAGCACAACACAAAAGCTGTGTTATCTGGGCTATCAGCTGCCCAAGTGATGCTACTGCTTGCATCTGGCTACATGGCCGGCGCTGGGCAGATCTTCACCATCATCAGCTGCGGCGGCACTGCTGTGGCCCTGGATGCGATCATCCGCAATGTCAAGCTTGAGGATCCGAAAAACTGTTGGTGGTGGTTCAAGAATGGCGCATGGATAACAGGGGGCGTGATTTCGGTTGGTTTGTTCGGTGATTACCTGTACAGAAGGAGTAAGGAGGAGGGTAAGAGTGCTCTTCGCATCTTAGCTTGAAGGGTTTTCATGTATCACCATTGAAGAGTTTTGGAAGTCCAAGATGCGCTTCGACACGCATGACAATTTGTCTCCAGTCCATCATAGCACCATCGCCTGTATCACCACACGCGAGTTCCTTCTCCATCGGTCTCAACAAGATTACTGAGCTTTCTTCGCCATCAGTCCAGTCCTGTTCGATCGTCTTGAGTTGTTTCTTTGTGATAGGATGGCGCCACATGGCAGTATTCATAGCAGGGGCGATCATGATATGTTTCTTCTGCATATCAATCATGCCCGAAGTATCCCAAGCTCGAACAACGCTCAGCAGTAAGTTGTCGCTAATGCCGTTCGCCATCTTGGCCATTGTGTTAGCAGATAGAGGAGCGATAATCAGGACATGCGCCCATCGACGTAGTTCAATGTGTAAGATTTTGTCACCTCGCACCCATGGCTTGGACCACTCATCCGGGTCGAAGTGAACTGCGTCAATGCCATCGACCTTTACTAGTGATTCGATCGTCGGTTGCTCACCGGCTTGACCTTGTAAGAATTCTCGTGCGTTTTGAGTCGTGATCAATCTCACAGATACATTCTGGTGCTTCGCCAACAACTCAGCGATTAACGGTAACTTAATCGTTGCGACCGAGCCGCTGGCTGCCAACAAGATGTGCACCTTCCCATCATTTACGAAGTCGGCGGCGTTGAAGCGCTTCTGAGGATTCATCTTAATCAGAAGATTGTTCAGCCTATTTCAAGACGACATGTTGTGTCTGTGGAATTATACTCTTGTGCTGAGTAATTGGGTGTTCACGGAATGAGGAGGCCGTTCATCAACAACTGACATCATCCGGCTCCGTCTCCAAAAGTTCACGAAAGTCATCGCATCGAAGCTCATCTTGAAGCTGCATACACCATCAATAGCCAGGTCTCTACAATGTTGTCAAGAAGCTTACGGTTACCAGTATGTAGCGCCTATCTCTTTGGCAGCTGAACAAATGGCTAACTCTTTCCAGGCCCTTCGTGGCGCAATCTCAGCACTACACCCATCCGCCACAGCCACGTCCATACTACCTCGGATCTCTCAGTCACTTCTACAAACCAGATTGTTGTCGTCAGAGGTCAAACAGGCAATCGATAAAGCTGTTGCCTCGGCTCCAGTGGTGTTGTTTATGAAAGGAACTCCAGAGACACCACAGTGTGGCTTCTCCAGAACGAGTATACAAGTACTGGGTCTTCAAGGAGTAGACCCAAAGAAATTCACCGCTTTCAACGTTCTCGAAGATGAAGATTTGAGGTCAGGTATGTAGCATGTCGAGGAAGAATTCACAAGGATTGGGACTGATCACGAGCGCAGGTATTAAAGAATATTCCGACTGGCCTACTATCCCGCAGCTCTACGTGAACAAGGAGTTCGTTGGTGGTTGCGATATTCTTATGCAAATGCACAAAGATGGATCGCTAGCAGATCTTTTGTCCAAGAACAAGCTGATTGTGGAAGAGGAGGGGGGTGATGCTGTTGATTCTGATGTCGAGGGCCAGGTTGCAGAAGATGTTAGAGCGACAACGGAGCAAAGTACTGGTGCCAGATCCAAGGATGCGAAGGGCGAGAGTTCTTAGTCAAGGGTGGCTTGACATTATGTACAAAACTATTGCGAGCAAGCGACAGATGAGCATCCGTGTCCGACTCCTACATTCGATGCTGATTATGGCAACATTGACAAACCTCCTTTGGGGCCACTCACCCTACAAATCTGAACTAGAAGAGGAAGAAATGGAGCCCAACGACCTATACTTATCAGACTTGCCCTGTGCATCGTTATACTGAAATTTGGGTAGTCGAGACGATTGGCAGCAAGGAGTTCTGTGACAGCATACAGCGCGAACTCTGCACACATGCTTCCCTCACACCACAAACAGTATTATGGCAGTATGATCATTGTCTCCATAAATTGATGTATAGTCAAATTATCGTCCTTGATATAGTTAATGCCTGAGGCATGATATTGATCAGTTGACAAACGCCGCAAATCCACGCGGCTTGCCCGCGCCATCCTTGCAACTTCAGCCTCGATCTGAGTACCTCCTTCCTGAAATAGGCACACACTGACACAACTCCAATCTCATGACCTTTCGCTTTGTTCCGCTTTGATAGCATATCGTTTTCGCGATTCGAGAGAGAGACTGTATTTGCTCCTTGATCTTATTTTACAAATGTTGGCAAGATGATGGACGACTTTGCTTCCGAAACGGACAGCGACTATACAAGTTATTGGCGAGATTGGGTAGGTCTATGCGTTGCTTTTATGTTTGCCCTGGTCAAAGTGGACTAGTGATGTTTCTCACATTGGTGCACGTTTGATGCTAGTTGAGCACACTTCACTTGAGATTTGTACCTTTACTTTTTCACAATGTACATCCTATTCCTTCTCACTTGAACACCTTCTGGGAGGATGACAACAAACGTGAATCAATTACTCGAAGTTCTAATTATCACATGCCTTTCAGCAAACATACAATGGCTGGTCAAACATGGGGCATCTACGCTGACAGTGATGCGACTGTGACCGATAGTAGCGACTTTACTGGTTTCACGGATTTTGTCTGGGAGGTAGTTAGCCTGGAGACTCATGCCTTGCTTTACGTTCTACCAATTGTCAGGTCCTCGTTGTACTAATGTTTGATTTCTAGTTTATCTCGTCACGAGGCAATGAATACTTCTGCGAAATCGACGAAGAATATCTTACCGACCGTTTTAATCTGACAGGGTTGCAAACCGAGGTGCACTACTATCAGCATGCACTAGATTTGATCACCGATGTCTTCGATCTAGATTGTGAAGACGACATGCGAGAAACGATCGAAAAATCCGCACGTCATCTCTATGGTCTAGTTCACGCCAGATATATCGTCACTACTAGAGGTCTGTCAAAGATGGTATGTATGATGGACGGCCAGTATTAGTGGAGGGGTCCTAACTTTCATCTGTATAGGTCGACAAGTTCAAGAAATCCGACTTCGGCAAATGTCCGCGAGTTCACTGCGAATCACAACCACTGCTTCCAATGGGTCTGTCTGACATACCATACCAGAAATCAGTCAAGCTATACTGCGCCCGTTGCGAGGATATCTACAATCCGAAGTCCTCCAGACACGCTCAAATTGATGGAGCTTACTTCGGTGCCTCGTTCCATAATATTCTGTTTCAAGTATATCCAGCCTTGATACCTCAGAAGAGTCGACGGCGATATGAGCCTCGAATATTCGGTTTCAGGGTGCATGCTAGTGCAGCGCTGGCCAGATGGCAAGCAGAAGAGAGAGTTGAGATGAGAAGGAGGCTGAAGGAGAGCGGTACAGTAGTGGATGCAAGCAAGCTGTTCATCGAAGACGTTGCTGGAGAGGATAGTGAAGCTCACGACGATGGGATTCGAGGGGCTGCTGTTACGGAACAGGTCGCAGAGACAGGCCCGGCAAAATGAAGCAACCTGCGTCCATTCGCCGGACTTCTGACCCGACAGAACATCATTGAATTGTTTAGATTGGCTTGACATTTTACATCCACAAGAAGTGACTTGCTGGACAAGCACTGATAAAATGGTGGAGCTGGCTTCAAGGTCTGTGGACGACACGACATGACGAGGCACATGAGCACGGCGGCCAACTGGCAAGTTTTGGGCGATTTCGAAGCAGGCGCAGCGACTCGGGTTTTCGACATAGATTTCTCGCGATTCTCACGATGCAGATTGTGGTTAGCAAAGCAGCTTGGGGTCACAATCAGCCAAAAGATGTCTTTCCACGCTGCATTCACAAGTTCTGATGTCTTTCGAACCAATTACAACAAGCATATGTACTAGCTGGTCGTTTTAGGTTATAGGGTAAAGTGAACCCGGAGGATAAGTCTATAATAAGTCACCTGGTTACATGCATCCCGCTTAGGGGACAGTCAGACCAATTTGGAGCCTCAACTTGAGGATTGTACTTCACCGTGCATCACAAAGTGTGCTTGGAAAAGGCAGTTAGAGCCGACAAGCTAGTCTCGGCCCGCTCTCCACTAGCGCGATATCTAAAATAGCGTGTCAAGGCGCGAGGATCAAGTCAGGAAGTATATTCATTCACTTATGTACATCCCATGCAAAGCTGACTTCAAAGTTTTGTAAGCAACAAACCTTTCGATCCACGAGCACTTGCCCGACAAATCACCAAGCGAACAAAGGTAACCGCAACTTCGTACAGGAACAATAGTAGTGGCCAGTTCATAAAACCTAATGCCAAAGAACAAGAAACAGAAGACGCACCATCACCATCAGACAGGCGCGACAAAAGGGGACTTGACTCACGAAGAAATTTGGGATGACTCAGCACTGCTACGGAGTTGGAACGATGCAGTGAGGGAATACGAGGTAAATTTCCATTCACAATTTTCCTCCCCTACCATAAAGCAACTATGCGAAGCCTCCGAGTCGTTTAAACAATACTAGCAAACCAAAACCCAGCAATCAAATGCCAAAACCATGATATCTACACAACCTTCACTCCAAACACTCTCTTCCAAGGAAGCAAGACTAACCCAACAAATGCTTATAGTACTACCACTCTATCCACGCCCGAGGCGAGGACGTCGAAGAAGTCCTACGCCAAGCAGAACTAGCGGACTCGGATCAGGCGCAAACCACTGCTGCACAGATGACAAATCCAGATGTGCCACAGAACGGTCTTGATAAGCGAACGGTAGAAGGGGAGGATGTTTCGTCTGACGAAGGGGAAATCAGCGATGATGATCATCTTGATCAAGCTCGTGCATCGACGTTGGGGACGGCGAAGGAGGGTTTTATGTCTACGAAGCAGGCACAGACGTCCATTTCATTAAACTCATTAATGCCAGCGGAAACGAAAATCGATGTTCGACAACTCCCGAACACCAATAATGCAGCACTACATAAATCCGAACCTTCAACAACAGAATCATCAGCACCAGTACCAATCCATCCCGCTAATACTCAACCTACATCTGTCCCAGCACCAGCATCAACATCAATACCGGCAACAGACTCCATAACACTGGAAAACATAAAAATGGCCTACTACTGGGCTGGCTACTACTCTGGTCTGCACGATGGGCAGCAACAGCAGCAGCAGCAGCAGCAAAAACAGCCACAATGACAATAAAAGCCACCAACATATACAAAAACTCTTACTCAATACACCACTACAGAAAAGCGGAAATACCACACCGCCACCCAAAACACGAGCTACCATAACTGAGCCCCGCCTGAACCAAGGCAGTCCACGCCATGCAGCCCACCGATGCACCCAAACACTACGATCCATACATACATACGTACACATACAGATCTGAACCACATGTCCTACCACGCCACCACGTTATCAACAATTGCAAACCCAACTCAACAGAACCCAGAACCGGTGCCGGTCCTAGTACCAACACAGCACCAGGCACTACAAGAAGTCCATGCAATGCGATTACGGCAAATGGGATGAGATTGTGGATACCATATGCGGTGTTTATGATACCGCAAGTTGAAGTTGATAACAATCCAGTAGGGGAAGTGGGAATTTGGATTAAAGGAGGGACAAGGAGGTAATGAGATCGAGGAGGGGGAACTGCTTGACCGCTTGCTTGGAACGAATTGATGTAAGTGAATATTGTATCAGTTTGAAATGTTTGAATCATGCTATGGATCCATTGAATTCTTCAGCTGATGATCTGGCTTTCTATTGTGGTATGCCTACCAATGCCACCCGTCACAATAACGAGGAACCCTACCTCGAGAAAGGTCGAGACCAATGCTGCTTAATCCAATTCCGCTTCGTAGTAAACGTAAGCGCTGTATTCTGTTGCCTCACTACCAGCGGCCGCTCCTCCTCCCATGTCACCTTGCGACATGCCCTGATCTTTACTTATTCTTCCCCGCTTGTCCCTTCCAAAAGCATTTCCTGCCAGGTATCCATACTCGGTATCGAGACCTTGTTTAGCTCTCTGTGCCTTCTTGACGTCGGACTGTTGATGATTTAGTATTAGTGTATCCAACTTGTAAGTAGGGACTCACCTTTATCAATGCTGCCACGAAATCTAATGGCAGACCGTATCTCAGCACACTCTCCACGAAACACCTCAACACAATTATATGCACAAGACACATCACAGCTTCACTCCAGCCTGTCCTTCCTAATCGTAATGTCTCTCCCCACACTCTCTTCTCTTCCGCTTCAGTCTTCTTTATCTCCTTCTGTTCTTGTTCTTTTCCACCCTCCTTGAACTTGAATTCTCTGGGCACCCACTTCCTTTCTCTGCACTTATGCACAAATTCCTGGCCGTTCTTCTTGAATACTGTAACTGCGTATAAGCTAAACTCATCATCTTTCTGGATGTAGTATGCTGAACGTGGCACGACTCTGGGTGACACTGTTTCGTACGAGCGAGTGAAGTCCTTAACGGACGAGTTAGGAATGGCGACAAGGTGGGTTTCGAGGTATTCGGAATCGGAGATAAGCATGTCCGGAGACACGATGGAAACAAGAGATTTGGTGCTGAGGTTGCCGGTCTGTTTGCGTGAAAGATTTTGAGATTGAGAGCGGATAGTGTTGTATTGGTTGTATTTGGCGCGGACGTCGTTATCGATTGAGTTTGCTTCCTAAGTAGGAGTGTTAGACAGGTAAGATGTTGATGAATGTTGCTTGCCTTCTGAAGCAAGTCCATAAGTTCCCTTATCGGTTTGTCTGCTCTATACTTGACCTTGTTCCAGCTGAATGTTCGAAGGTACTGTTCTAGTGGCTCTGAATTCCTGTCAGCCTCAGATTCGAAGATGGCGCCTCAAACTGTAGTCCATACTATCGTTGACATTCTTGTGCCGTATGATCTGCTCTTCATCCCCATCCAAAACATTTCGTAGCGTATCTCCGACCTTTGACACCACACCTTTACATAGTCCTTCGATCTTTCCTAGCTCTTCGGACTGCTGTATTAGCTGGTCCAAGGTGCCGATTTTGAAATCCGGTACTTGGAAGGGCAAGACCTGGCCGTTGTCGGATTTCACAGCCCGCTGTATGGAGGATATGGCATCATCCCTGTGACCAGATGGTGTAATCGAGGAAGGTACCGCAACGAAGAGATATTTGGCTTTTTCTGGCATGCTGTAGCTGCAACGGCAAATTAAAGAACCTGATGAAGTGCGCAGAGGTGAGAGGAATAGTACGTGTATATCAGAGTTGCAAATTGAGCGCTGTCTATCGATTAAGCTGGTATTGAAGGTGGTGGTGGTTTTGTCCTACCTCCATCGCGGTTGCGACTGCCAGTCAAAAGCATGAACCTGAACCAAGTTGCATCATGCCGAAGAAGTTGCGGGACTAGGCTCGACTCGGCTGCTTCACATAACTATAAGAATGGGCCAAAATTTATGTTCATCTGGGACGGATAATGATTGCCAACGTTCTACCGTAAAGTCATATCTGGATGGCATGAAAATCCATGGTGCAACTTCAGCCAATTTGATGGCCTATTGAATCCCGCACCCGGCAATATATCCCTTGACACGCTCCAAAACAAGCTATCCTTCTATGCATGTGCCATCGACTCCTCCCACTCTATTGCACCAATCCTTGGAGCCTGTCCTATGTAATACATGCGCATTCTGTGTATACGCGGGAACACTAAATCACTTGTAAGGTGGTAATTACGTCGCTTGCCGGTACAAGTTTTTCAAAACCTGTGTGGACTGTTAGTGGACTGCTACTGTAAAACACTTCCCGCGTTCTTGCTTACCTTCGCGTGCTTGGGCTCGATGAAAAGTGCGTTGGCCTCGACTAGGCGACTCTTGATCCGTTCCTCGCCTTGAAGATCGAGACCTTCCAACGGCTCGATCCATCCTTCCGCCCATCCTTTTCTCCCCTCGACCTTTGTTGTCTTTGCTATCAAAACAAGGAATTGGCCAGCCATCGTTGGCTTCCGGTAGCTGATGTTGAGTTGCGCAGTGACTCCGACCTTGTTGGGCATGGCAGCAAAAGCGCATCTTGCAAGACCTTCATCTAACATCGTCGCTAGAAATCCTCCATGTATGATGCCTGGGTGACCACTAAGATTTGATCCAACGTAAAATATACACACCATGCTCTTTCCTCCATTTTCAATGAAATAGTATGGCGGAACGACAATCTTGTCAGGTCCAGCCAGTGTTCCTGCTGTAAGATTGTGGTGCCGTATCTCTTCCGGTACTTTCAAATGGGGTCGTGATTCTGTCCAATCTGGGTTGGCTCGTAACAGTCGCGCAGCCTCACAGTTCTTGATGTGCTCGTCAATCTCTCTCGAAAATTCGTCGGGAGCCTCCCAACGGAGTGTGTCTTCATTTGTTGGTATAGAGCCCATGACTAAAGAGGTAAGGTAGGGAGGAGCGTAGCTCAGAGCAATGTATCCACCAAGGACAAAGGCACCTAAGCTAAGCACAACACTGGTGACGATTCTCCGTGCTCGACTGGGTTGCTTGTCCTGTACAACGACTGCTTATAGTTAGAGTTGATGTTGGTCGCAAAGCGTAGGCGCATACCTGTTGAATATGTGGCGATGGTGGTTTGACACGGAAAACGAGTTCTATGCTTCAATCTCGTGAAGGATGTTACTGAGTTGGTGTTGGCTCGAAAGGTGTGGAGGGGAGCTCTCGGAATTAGTAGTCCCACAGGACTTCTCAACGTTCTGGAAAAAAGTGAAGCCATGTTCAGATGTGCCGGGAAGAGTCTGGTCCGAACGGCCGCGCCTCCCGGCATAGTTCAATTGACGCAAAGGCGAAGAATAAATTTCTGATCCGCTGGCGAACAGAAATATGAGCCTTAGTCTGCAGTGGAACGATCGCCCTCGAGATGTACAGATACGACATACGCCAGAAGCAATCTTCCGATAACGCAGTGGATGATGCCACATGGGAGCCAGGATTTCCTGCTGTGCCTCGGATCTTGGCATCTGGTGAACCACAGCTCCGGGACTTTCATGCTGCTACCACATCGGTGCCGTTGTTACTGAGTCAATTGCATCAAAAAGTGTACAGGATACTCCTGGGTTGCGAGAGTTGGCTTGCTTCGTTGCAAATTGACGCTTAGCACAGCTGCAGCACTGTGGCTAGGATCAATTACGGTATGTGTGGCTAGCAGAGAACTGTCTTTTCTGAGACATGAAAAAATGCTTTAAAATAAAAGTAATCATGCAAGCCTGCTTGCTCTCGGAACACATGTCTCATGTTCAAGCGGACGAGACCATGCATCACATCGAGCCGCTCACGAGACGGAATGCGTGCAGTCGCCTTCGAGCTGCTCGGCGTGCCCAACAGCCTCGCAACGTCCATCAAGAATAGTAGTCTTCCGGTCGGTGCAGGTGTGCTTTGTTTCTTTCTCGACCGCGTCTTTGCCGGCACAATAGGACCTGAATGTGGACGACAATGAGTCCCCTGAAGTGAGTTCGAAGAAGACGACAGAGTCAAATTTTACATTTCCGGGTGTGCTATAGGAGACGCAGGACATTGACTCGTGGATGGCGGGAGTATGCTAACACTCTACGTGAGCTACACAAGACTGTGCAGGTTTTGTCCCAAAGCCTTTCGATCCTGAAACCTGTTACGGCAAGATCACAATGGCGAGCACTATGATGGACTGAACAACCATAGTAAGTATGGATCTTGTCGCAGTGGTGCCGGAGCCATCGCTGTCAAAACAACGCTACCTATCTGATCAGATGGCCGTGGCTGACAAACCACTCAATCACCATCTCTGATACCGTTGACGACGTCGGTGTCATGAACCAGCTCATACTGAGAACCCCAATTAGTCAACAGCGACGGCTCACTCACAAAAGCAGTTACCTGCTCCTGCAGAATTGCGGTCAATGCGCCCTCGACAATGACTAGTTAACCGAATACCTTACTTCGGCCTGGTCTATAGCACGTCGATGCCTCTGTTCGACCTAGAAGATGGCTCTTCTTGGTTCACATATCCTTCTGATCTTCATCAGATGGCATGTTCATATCGATGTTGTCCGCTTCACGCTGCAAAGTGCGTGTGAAGAACGCCACCTCATAGCCTAGATTGCATTGACCTTCACTCGAGCCGGGACAGTGTTAGCTGTTTGCAGCTGATGAGGCGACTAGAATTCTTTCGAGGGCCTCCTCCAGAGATTCGAAGGGATGTTAGAGATCGAGGGACTCAAGGTTGGTCTGTCAGGGGATCGATTCCCGGGACATGCTCTTGGACATTGACCCCTGTCTCAAAGGCAGGACGAGATCAAGTTTTTGGCAGCTCCGTACATCACGATACAGATGGGTACAAGAACGTTGTCGTACACGGGTAGCTGAGTGGGTAGACATTGACGGTCGGACCTTGATTTCATGGACTTCAATGCAGAGGGGTTCGATTGTCCTCAAACTCGTTGCTCACCCACGAACTGTGATTGGTGCGTACTACGGAACAGATAAAGTAATGTCATCGAAACAGGACAGCCTAGGCCACGGAAATTACGGCTGTAGAGCTGGAAAAGAATACCATGCTGCGGTATGACATGAATCCTGCTTACCCCGACTTCGCGGAAATATATTTCTGACCAATAGGATACTGACTAGCTTCCGGACCCTTGAGCTCCCTGCATTCCCGCTATTCCTTGTGGCTTGGCTTTCCTGATGTGGCACGAGAACTATTCATGTTGTTGAGAACGGACCGGGTCTTAGTTGCAGAAAGACATGTCGGTGGCCTCTTGCTGGTGTAAAACCTGCTTCGAGGCAATTGGATTAGTGGGCGTTCGAGGTGTCATCCATGTTGAGTGACGCTCATTCTAGGAGAGCGGAGATGTACCTGCAGGAGACGCAATGATATAAATCTCAGATCAGTGTTCACCTTTGATGCAACCTTCATTCAAACCGTTTAGAAACTATCAAGCAATATGTCGAGTGGCGATCAATCATCCGGAAAGCACACCGAGGCCGTTCAACAGGCTCTCAGGGAGCACTCTGAAGCCAACATTGACGAGTATGTGCAAGCTAGCACTTTTGGCGACGAGAAGCTTCATGATGTAGGCAAATCTCGAATACAACCACGTCATGATGTGCTAATTGAAACAAGGCTATTCGAGGCCACGTTGCCATGGAGTGGAAGACATGGTTCTTCTACCGAAAGATAGGCAATGACTGCGCTCGTGCCAACATCGGTCTTCACGGATTTTCCAGGTTCGTGGTTGTGCGCTCAGATAGTAGAAGAACGCCGACTAAGCATAAACAGACTCTTCAAGCGAGCAGCCGCAGAGTGTTTCGCAGATGGCATGTGGCTCGAAAGCTACCTCGTCCAACGTGGTGGTCGTTCCAAGCCAAGTGACATCCCAGCACCTAACACGCAATTTCCCGACAACCCAGTTGACCCAATTATGCCTGTCAAAGAGGCATTGGAATACGAGAAAGCACTTCTTGAAGACCTGCTTCGCTTGTGCAAGGCGGCAGACGATGCTGGAGATTATGCTCTCGAAGATGTTGTTGAGACACGATTCCTGAAGAAGGAGACCAAGCATGTCAAGGATCTGGCTGATCTCCTGCAACAATGTGTCAGGGTGTCTAAGGATCCTGGACATGGCCTGTACCAGCTCGACAAGGAAATAAGGGAGAACAATGGTACCATCCCTTGGTCGTCGGCGAACAACCCAGATTCCACGGATACTTACCTGATGGAAGCAATTGCGGATCTGAGAGACACATCTCTATTTCCCAAATGAACAAGCACATAGGAGAGATCAGGTGAAATGTCTGCGTTCAATATAATGGACGAAAAGCATATATGTATCGTTTCATATTGATGAGCTGGCCACTGCCCTAATCGTCCTGACATCGTCCAATGCACAGGCACATCAAGGTCATGGCCTTGCTTTACAACGTCTAAAGGCTAATTATGGTCTCGGCTGAATCATCCGCTCCGCAAATATATCCTCTATACTCAAGCCGTTTACGGGTTAAACGCTCACTAACATCCTTGATATCCTGCGATTTACAATACCACTTTCCTGTAAGACAATGTGAAACACAAAATCATGGCGCGAGAGTCGGATCATCTTTTCCTTCTCGACGCATTGTTGTGCTTTAAGGCAGCAAACTTGTTCATGATGAGGCAGCTATTAGTCGATTGAGATTATGGACCTTAAGGTACTAACCTGTGGCACAAGTGGTGTTCACTATGCTGTTTTAAGTCAAACTCTTTTATAAAATCATCGATGAAATCCAGGATGTTTCTGCCGCGAATGACAATAAGTTGGAACATCGACATTAAGGGGTTTGGTTTGTGAGACCTGGTCGTCTGAAACGAGGGAGGGATATGCGCTGCGTTTGTCTTCCTGTCATCCAATTTCTGGAACTGGAAATACAGGCACTGAGGTAGACACTGTTATCACTCAGAAATGACAAACGCGGAAGGCACTTCAATGTCACGATGGTGAAAGAGCTGCCTGCGCCACCATGGCTTCCTCCATTGTCCCCAATGCCTCATGTATAACAATGACCAATCCACTCCCACGTCTTCAATATACTCACTTTTACTGATCGAACCTCTGAAGATCGGTCTAAAGTCGTTCCCGTGATCGTTCTATTCCAATCGACTATCCCAGTCGACTTCAAGATGCGAAGCGAGAACAAGCAAATCATGACTCATTCGCCACCTTTCGCAAGCAGCGGTTTCAGTCTTATCGACAACATGTCAAGACCGCACGGCGCAAGCGACCACCAGGAATGGCAAGACACTAATCGTTCAAAATGCCTGTTAGATCTTCCCGACGAGGTTCTCTACATGATACTAGCCAGGATTCCTGTCTCGAGACGTCAGTGGAGAAAGCTGATGTTGACTTCCAAGAAGTTTCATGATATTGTTGTGAGTAAAAACTTCTGCATCGAGCACATTGGCAGGAAACCAGACCAAGGCATCAGCCTACGAATGTCTCTACCAAATTTCTACCAACCCACGATCTGGGTTCCATTGCTAGCAGACTATCACAATATGTGGTTAGTAAACATGATAAGCAAGAGGTCACAAATTCATGTGACCGGACCAACACGAAACAAGACATCGAAACAACTACTCACTTCGGGCATAATGGTATTGCAGCTTCTTCAGCTTCTAATGCATTCTCTCAAAGCACCATCGTTCAGAAGTCAACATTTCATGTCCAATGCACTTGAGAATATCATACCTGATGCTATGATAATGCTTCTTCGATGGACGTTCTACACAATATGGATCTTCCTGGATACCTCTATCCTTGAGAAGAAGAGGCCTCTCGGTGATGGAATCTACGAGCATTATGGCAAGCTTTTTATCTCCAATTTGGTGGGACCGAGCCCTCTAATCGACACCGGTGGCCAAACTTTAGGTGGAAACGTTTCACCAGCAAGGCATTTACCTTGGAGGGCTTCGCGAACATTGCTGATGATCGAATGCACATTGCTCTATGGGCCTACTCATGAATCGATGCGGCATATGTTGACTGAGGGCGCCGGTGCCGCTAATAGGTTGAGTGGACCCCTATACTGGTTTATACGCGACTCAATGACAGAGATATTCAGCAATCGATTCTCCGGCTCGCGATGGCTCGCCAACGGCATCCCGATTTCGTTCCGTGAATTCGGTACTACTTTCGACAGACGCTTCGATAGCATGGAGACGACTCTGGGTTTAGAGGCATGTGCGGCACACACGAAGGACAGCATTGTTGATGTTGTGAGGAGGAACATCCGTGAGGCTTGCGCACCACTAGCGGACATGCTACAAGAGGTTGATTTCGCCGATGTTGGGAGGCAGTTATGCGACAGTGCCGATGAGTATCGCACCAAACCTATTTTGCACAAAAATGGAAGCAGGATTGGATATTTTGCTTGAAAGGGCCGGAACTGGACCCAGCCATTTGTAGTCCTCTACACGGGCCTGACTGATGAGGTCGTTCTTTTCGGTGTTAGCAGCCTTTGGCTCTGAGCGTCAATATGAGTGCATGAGTGCGATACGGCACATAATCTCACTCAATATGCAAATTATTAAACATGACACATAATCTCCACAGATATGCGAAAGATTGGTGTGTAAACAGCTAGCAAATCGAAGAAACATATCTGATCCGAGTTATAACCTTAACAACCAATAGATATTTTCGCATTCGACCATAGGAGCCGGAAAATAGAGGTTCCCGTTCGATCACCTGTACTCAAGCCGACTGCCGACTGGCTAGTAGTTGGGTGGGTGACCACCAGCGAATCCCAGCTGTTGAATGTTTTTGTTTTTTGTTACCTTCAGAGAAGAATGAGAGGTATCTTAAGCAATGCATTTTGATCTAGTATCGAGGTTATAGCACGTTTTGTATGTGTTGTATTGTTTTTAGCAGCAAAGTGTATCTATCAACAGTCTTTCTTTATTTAAGGAGAAAGTCGGAAGTCCCTTGATGCGAAGAAGTCGTTCACATTAACTTTCCGCTATCTCAGCTGCAACTTTTGCTGCAGCAGTATCAGCAATGGCGAAGCTGCCGTGGCCCAGTGTATCTTGATATGCTTGAGAAGATATCTCTCGCACGCAAGCATATGCATGCTGCTCTGCCACCATGAGTAGCGGTGGAATGAGTAGCGGTGGAGTGAGGGGTGTGAGTCGCTCATTCGATGACCATCCTCTGCTTGACTTGTTTTTACAAACGATAGACTGGGAACCACGTTGTCTGCCACGCTACACGAGACTCTCTTCACGACAATTACACCTTTAGCCTACTGGTCCTCAATTGTAGGAAACTGGATATTCCAGGGAGTATTAGGGGTCTGGATAGGAGGGTATATGTAGGAAATGCGGAAGTGAAGCCACAATATTTGGTAGTGTGCCCACGTTCGGCTTCCTTCACCGCTTAGTCAGATGAAGTAGTCACGACTGGCATTCACAACGAGACAAGATCTCAAAGGCGATTTTGGAGAAGGATCAGCGGTCGCCAGACTATCCAGTACCTGCCAACTGTCGTGCTCAAGTCATCCCCTCTACAATGTTCCCCCAAGAGCAGCAGAGGACCATGGCAACTCTCCAAACCACCACTAAGTGTGGTCATTCTTTGTGTCAGGCTACGTTGGGTCTTTTCTGATTTAAACAGGATGCTGTCATGAGTTGCGGTACATGGTGACATAGCAATGCTCAGTCTATGTATATGTCTACGTAAGCTAGCCCGTCACAATATGGCTACTTAGCCCCTCCGAGTGAAAGGCTGACTACTAATTACGAATGATCGAAACACTCTCATGCAGGATCAGGCTTTTGCTCTTGTTGTTCAACGCGTCGCGTCGGTCACTTCCTTGCCAATGCAGACTCGTCAATCTGTTTTCATAATCCATAGTCCTGCGAAGCCATTCGAGGGACAGCTACAACCGTCTGCAACGGAACTTGCTTCGCATTACCGTTTTATCAAGTCACCGTTAAGCAGGTTGATCTGCCGATCTTCACATGATGCATGGAACGACCCTTCAAGACGTCGACATGGACGACCTCGAGCGCAGTTTGCAAAATCTGCACCTAGGCCAACCAGAATCGGTATCTGCTTCCAGCAAGCAGGACATCATCATAATTTCGGAGCATCATTCGTCCACAATAGCATGCGCTTCGGATATTGCTGATCGGGACAACTTCGAGAAATTTCACAGCTGTGATGTATGGACAAACTATAAGAGTAAGCCGGCTCACACACATGCATGGGCCGGATGGATCCTCAGCAACGCACCTGAAGTAATGACACTGGGGGATGCAGTTTTGAGGAAGCAAATCCTAGACAAGGCGCGACAACTTTTGCCTAATGGTGAACAGCCGCCAGATCTTTCACCATACCGAAAACAGGCAAGCAACCATTCCGAGCCACCGAACGCTCATGACATAACCTTCGAGCTAAAGGATCTTGCAATGGATAAGACAACATTCCATGAGTTGCTTAGTGTTACGAAACATGCACCTGGATCACCAAATACATTCAAAGTCTACGGGAACAGAAAAGCATTTCCAAAGGCGTTGTTGGCATTACCTGATGAGATACTATGCTTAGTTCTTGGGGAAATTCCTCTCTCGAAGAAGACTTGGACCATGCTCAACAGTGTTTGCCGGAAGTTTCGCAACATCATTGGAAGCAGAAGCTTTGCATCATATCACCTGGGCAGGAAGCTGGTACCTGCGATCGCCCTGGTAGAAAGATCACCTGGCTTCTACGATCAACAGATGTGGATGCAATACTTGGAAGAATATCATGAGTTGCTGAGTGGGGATGTTGCAGTCGTACTTGACAGCGATCGCTCGTTTCCGACAACAGGCGACGAGAACTTAAGGCAGTTGCTTGGTACAGGTTTGACTCTCATCACATTTCTTCGACGTATAGCTGCATACTTGGAAAGTCCATCCTCAAAAAGCATTGCGTGCATGCGTGAGATCGTCGAAAATGTGCTGCCCGATCAAGTAGTAATGCTCCTCCGCTGGACTTTCTATTTATTTTGGTACCACGGTCCTAAACATTCTCTCAAGCCAAATGAAGCAGAGCTCAAACGTCGGTACGGTCGACCGTTGCCTGCACAGCCTGTACGGCAACCTCCTATCCCAACTCCAGCGGCTGCACTACCACCAACGCCTACTACGAACACCGTCGTGCACCGAAGACCGTGCTATTATTTCAAGAAACTCATGAGTTATGAGAGTACCTTCTTGTTTGGTCCAGGCTATGGGCCAAGACACATTCCTGGATATGGAGTCGGTTACAGTCGTGAGCAAGAACTTGTCTGGCCTCTATTTGCCTCGCCCGAACTCAAACCTTACCTTGGTGGTCCCATATACTGGTTTCTCAAAGAGAGTTTTCGATACGCATTGTTGTTAATCACCCGGCTCGGTTCTGCCACGATGGAACAAGACTTGACTTCTCGAGCCTATGGCTGGTGTTCAATGAAAGATTCGAGTTGATGAATGAGCGCTGCGGATTAGAGGCGCCAGCTATCTGGTCCAAGGACTCTCCAGAACAGACTATGAGTCGGTGGGAAGCTGCTCAGCCTCGTGTTGCCGCGATGACTGAGGAAATTGATTGGGCACTTTTGGGCGAACAGCTCAGCCAAGTCTTCAAGAAGTACAAATATTTCAGCTGTAAGGGAATGTTGGCACCGTATGACTGCTAAATAAGAAAGGAAAGTACAGAAATCAGTCAGCAATTTTTGAGCACAATAGGAGGACTAGCGTTTGCTAGTTGGTACGGACCGACTCTTTTGGGAGGAATTGGCGTCTTGCCAATACTGATTGGTGAACCAGAGTTACGAATTACCCAGACAAATACCAGTACCAGCAGGCAGTCACTCTATAAATTGCTACTGCGCCCACACAACGCACATTCACACACTACCCAATATTCATGAAAATTCTGTCTGACAGGCTGTCACCAAGTATCTGCTATCTCCTCAGCTCTTGCCACGAAGTGACTTTTACTTCGGATGATAAAGCTCGACATCCTCCAGCATTCTAACAGAAACCAAAATAGGCTCTCCAGACGCAGACGAAAGGACTTCAGTCCCAGCGAACATGAATAGCTCTCAAACAGGTCACGACACCACGAACCCAGCCCGTGGAACCATTGTGGAGGCGCTCAAGAAACGAATTATCAAGGCCAGGGATAGGTATTCATTAATAGACAACAATCTCCCTACACTGTCTCGGTCAACTCAGTCTTCATTGCCGCTAAGAATCCGTACCCGAAAAGTCATTCGAGTTGCAGATGAGGTGAACTTCAGCGGAAGCCGGTTGATGAACCTGCCCTATGAAGTTCTCACCATGATCCTAAATCAGGTTACCCCTATTTCGGGTACCGCATGGCTCAAGCTGGCGCTAACTTCCAAGACATTCAACACAATCGTCAACAGCAAAGCATTCTGCGCCAACCATATTGGAAAGACACCCACACCGAGTATTGCCCTCTACCTGCCCAATCACAAACCTCACTTCTGGCTGCTGGCCCTCGCAAGACACAATGAGCTGGCCCAGTCTGAGGGAAGCGCTTTGTTTCTAGCCCTTCGAATTTCTTCGATATTGTACCAACCATCATCAATCCACTTGAATTATGCCATATCGGAGCGACTAAACTACCTCCTTGTCTCCGGCGCAGCAGTCCTCAAATGCATAGCACGATCAGCCAGCATCAGACTCGCGCCCTCGAAAGACAGTCTTGAATATTCGACACAAGTGATTCACAACATGCTACCTGACGCTGTGGTCCTCCTCTTGCGATGGGTCTTCTACGTAATCTGGCTAAAGCTCGAAAAAGTCGATACCAAAGCCGTAAACATTCCAACAGAAGAGCTGCGTATCCACTACGGTCGGCCACCAAATAATGTGGCTGTGGAAGCCGTGGATCCTCAATTTGCCTCTCTTATGGCTCACATCTATGCTCAACAACCCCCATTCCCGGCTCCAGGTACAGGCTGGCCGTTACTTACCCTACCAAGACCAGCAACAGACCTCCAAAGACTCCTCATGATAGAATGCAGCTTACTTTTCGGTCCCTCAGAAGGAGAATTGGGCTGGCTACTAGATTCCCACCACAACATGAGCGGACCAATGTACTGGTTCATGCGAGACTCGAGACGCAGGATCCTGTTCGACGTACGAGGGCGAGGTCGATTCTGCATCGACGGAACACGTATCAACTTCCCTGAAATTGGCACAAGTTTTGACAGGCGATTCAATTCGCTGCCTAATAAGCTCGGTCTCGAATCACCTCCGCGCGTCGACTCATATGGGCACTTTTCGCGAGACATTACTCGCCAGTTAACCGCTTGTCATCAGGAGCTTTTCGAAATGGTTCGCTCTGTTGATTTTGTGCGTCTGGGAGGGGAACTTCGATCATTTGCTTTTCCTTGGAATAGACGCACAGAGTGATTGTTCACAAACATATCGGTGCATTCGGCATTGAATGCACACTGACCATGACATATTTCGAGATCGGTATGGCGCGGTATCTTGGTGTCTACGAGGGAGTTAACGTGGGATGAAAGGAATGTCATTATACATCAGGATTTCTGTTTTCGTGGTGAAAAATGCTGGTAGCCGGGGCGGGAGAAGGGCAGAATCGCGGGCAGGGTATGGTAGTTAGGAAAGGAGCCTGAGCCACGGTGGATTGGAGTGGTGTTAATGGTGTGCAGAACTGAAGGATGAAGATGCAAAGCACGTCGTAGAACGATAAGATGGGAAAGGCACTACCAAGGTTTTGCAATCAAGGAGTTTCGCTATGGTGAAACAAAAACGCAAGGATTCATTTTGAAAACCTTTGATCAATAGATTCGCCGCAGTGAATCTGCTGTAGTCCATCCCTGTATCAAATATATGGGCTTTAGATCTTCCATGACCCCCCTCTTTTGCTCGATAATGAAGATTACATTTAGGAGTTGTTATTATGTGAAAGGATACGAGCTAGGGTTAGGGTTTAAGAGTGCTTTCTGCCAATAGCTCACGTGATAGATATCGGAACCATTGCCCGTCTGTACAGCTCTCGGGAGCGCTTTGTACCAGTCAAAACCGTGTATCTCAAGCTCATCGAGCTCGGATTAATCTTGATGAAAATTGCTGTCGTTCTTCCAGCTGCAAACAATTTGAAGTGCTCAAAGCTAAGAAGGAGAGGTAATAGCAAGCTAACAATATCCCGAATGATATCGACCCCTGCAGAATGCCGTGAGTAGTAGCTGACATCATGCATGCGTGAAGCTATGATGCTATGGACATGGTCCACGACTAACCACAGTCTGAAGCTGTCGGTGTACTACATACAGCTTGTCTACAAGTTTATATCCTTGCCACCAGAGCAGAACATCATCTAGACCTCAAAAGCAGCAGAAAATCTTCATCTAATCTAGCCCGTACCTCAGAAATATCCAACATGTCCGCCATCCTCGCCCGTCTAGCACGTCAAACACGTCCCTCCCGCCTATCGTCCATAACAGCAATCCACCAAGCTAGCCCTCAAGGTACTTAAATACTCACTCATTCACACCCAACACTCCCTCTCTCCCTCTCTCTCCCTCATGTCCAACACCACCATCTAACAAAGAGTCTAGCATCCCTCTCCTACCACGCCCGCTTCAACAGCTCAACAACAAAAGGCGATCAACCCAACGCCTCTCAAAACCTCGACACCCAGAACTCCCCCAAGACCTCCGACAGCGCAACCGAAGCCGACGTCAAATCCTCGCGCGCAACTGACGGTCGACCCCCGGAACACGGCGGCAGCGTGTCACACCCTATATCAAAGGCGACGGAGGGTGTGAAGGGAGCTGACGAGGAAGGGGGTGATCCGACGAAGAAGGACCCTAGTAAGCCGGCAGGGCAGAAGAAGGAGGAGGTGCTGAAGCAAGGGGAGGAGAAGTTGAAGAACGCGGAGAATCCGAGTACGAGTGAGCAGATTGCGGACGCGAAGCAGGGGAGTATATAAGTGATAATGTACAGTGAGTAGGGGATTGGGGGTGGGATGGTGATGTGCTTGAGTGGTTGAAAATGTGATGCGGATGGTGACAGTGTATACCTACGCTTGAGCATTCATGATCTCGACGGAAGCTAGATATCTACTCATCCCATACTCCGAATAGTGTGCCCCGTCTGTTTACACCTCAACCTCGAGCTTTATACCATTTTACAATTTGCTAAGACGTGGACAATGCTGTTCTCCAATCTTCTCCCAGTTACAATTCGCAGGTCTCCTCTCATCTGTCACGTATTCCCCATCAACTTCCCACTTCCTCTTTTTCTCTTCGTTACCACTGCAATAGTCCACCGTTAGTCATGCACCACAAACACTCATGTTTGTTGGATCACTTCTCTGACTTGTTGTACCTCGTTCTTGCTGAACTACTCTCAGTTTCAATCTTTTCGTCATCCGGTGTGAGAGCGCAGAAGCAGTTGGTGAAATGAGATATGCGATGATAGTTGTGTCTCCTGGACTTTCTGTACAAGAGACAAAGCCTCTGTATTTGCAGGGCTAGAGTATTGTAAATCCGATAGAGGAAAGCGACCGACCAGCAGGTATAAGCACTGTCTTACCATCTCCCTCTTTTATTGAATCGGTAAACTCGATTTTTGTGATGTCAACTCGAGCTTATGTTGTTGCTTCAATCGTGGCCATACCCATCATTCTGAAGTAAGAAAAAGGTGATCGAGGCTGGGGACTTTATGGTCATGGTCGTGATGGCATCGCTGTCACATCAGTGCTCTCTCCCAGACAAAGTCAGACCTGTTGACTCGGCAGATCTGTGCGAAATCCGAAGAGACTGGTTTGTGATGGATGATATGCATACGTAGCTTGTGATGCGGCGTCTGTCTTGATCTTCTGAAACGTGACAGGAGGTATGAGCTACTTCAATACAACGCTCCGCAATTTGGTGAACACCGTTCATGTATTCAGCGTGCGTTCGTTATTTATCTTTCATATCCTTGACATGGGCTGTGAGGGATGTGAGTACCTCGCACATATCCACAAAGTATTAATAGGGTTGCGATGAGGGGTGCAAAGGTTATGTTTTGACGTTTTCTCGCTCGATTGAGGGTGGTTTGATAACTGTTCTGCGATTGTTAGCACAGCCGGCAAAGAAATCGAAACCATGTAAGTCGTTTGAATAGGTTGAACCAATAAAGTCTGATTTCATGGCTGCTGCAACTAATGATTGGCCTTCCTATATTGACCACCATGTCCAACTAGATGTTACATGGTCCTTAGCCACATCTCACCTGAACGCCTCTAACACCATGCCTTCAAGCAGTACATATGCAAGCCTAATTCCTGCTTTGCTCAAATCTCTCTCGCCTTTGCAGCTTCCTCACCTGCGTCCTTCAGGTTGTGTATTGACCTCTGCAAATACTCGTACGCGAGCATTGTGGTCATAGCTGATGGAATAGCACGCAGTAAATTGGTGCCGAGTCCGGCATAAAATCCCCTCCATCCTTCCTCTCGGAACATAATTTTGCTTGTTTGCCACATACCATTGTACTTTTCGGGAGTACGCTGCATGCCATCAGAACTAGAGACGCCGTATCTCCGCCGCTGAGTTTGTAATCGTGTTCGAAGGACCTCGTGTGGATAAGTTGCTGTGCTTGCGCAAGTTTTGCTGAGAAAAGTTGAGGCTGAGATAGCTAGCCAGTGTGTACCTTCATTTTCTGGCGGATGTTCGCCGATGCCATAGCCGGTGAAACGCATCTTGAAGAATTCGTAAAGTGGGAATTGTACGGCAACATGTGTCAAACCGAGCATTGCTGGTGTAAGACCGGAATAGAACGAGCGTAATCCTTCACCTCTGTACATCTGTTTCGCTGCATCCCAGGTCGACTTATAATAAAAACCGACTCGCTTTCCTTCACTCGTGCTGCGACTGGATTGTGACATGAGTCTTGTTTTGATAACCCATATTGGATTGGTGAGGAGGGTTGAGCATGCACCCGCTGTAATTGATGCATACATCCTAGCCAGCCACCAATTGGACGTCATATCCTCGTAAGGCTTCCTAGCCCTCTCATAGACTGTCAAATACACGGCCCACGTTGGTAAGTAGCCGAGCAGCATAGGGCCTAGACCACGGTAAAGACCTCGAACACCCTCCTCGTTGAAGATAGTTTTGGCAGATCCTATAACGCCTTGATACATTTGTTTCGCTTGACCACCTGTTCCTGCTCTTGAGGCCTTGAGCCCACCTTGAGCCTGCAATTTTGTCTTAATCACATCTAACGGACAGGTGACTATGCCGCTGGCAAGACCAGCTCCTGCACCGGATATTGGACTTTCCCACGCCGGCGGAATCGACAATGCGAATACCTGCAATCTCGAGGCGAGGGCCGATTGTTTGATATCGGGTGAAGCCATTGTATTGAAGCTTCTGTAGGTTGTGGAAGGGTCTGCGAACGTCGCATATTGCTGGTTGGTAGAAAGTGTTGTGCTTGTCGAGGTTGGCTGTTCCAAGGACATTCTTTGTGGTGTGATTAGTCCAGAGGCATGATCACTGATAGATTGCGATTGTCTTTAAGGCCGACTGGCAAGAGTGCTCGAAACGTCTCGCGTGACGTTCCAGTTGTTCCCAGTTTCCGCTGGAGCGTTTGCAGTTCGGGGACACAATAACTGCGGGGTCCGCAGGGCCCGCCCAAGCGGTGAGAAGCTAGCAGCTAATGCTAGCCAGCCATGAACTGCAGGTGGATGTGGAAGGATACAAATGTCGAGAAGGACGAGGAAACCCAGAGGTACGACTTGCTTGAGTCGTGAATGACTTGTGGTTCACGATATAACGATAACAGTGGTTGTAAGGTTATCCGGTGCTCCTGGTGATGGAAAAGATAGGTGCCGTGGGCCATTTTAAGCTTGAGCTACCATGCTGGTTTGTGATTGGTCAGGTAGTGCCAAGAGAAAAGGAAGCAGCTAGGTTCTTGATCCTCGCATACGCATACGATTGAAGACCTTCAACCACGGCATTCAGGACTTGATACGACACCACCATCCACAATGTCTGGTCCATCCCTCGCTCCTTATATCCTGCGCCGACCATGGCTGAAAACTTGGATGATGCCGTTCGCCAACTGGTATGTCAACGCTTCTGGTTACAGGAGACTAGGTCAGGATACTCAACAAGCTCGATCATGAACGACATTCATTAACAGCATGCAGGTCTAAGACATGACGACCTCATTCCCGAAGAGAACGATACCATGCAAGTGGCCCTTAAGCGACTGCCACCTAAAGAAGCATACGATCGAGTTTTCAGATTACGACGAGCCTTCCAGGTATATACCATACCGAATCAAGAGAAATCCTATCTGACACAAGAATAGTGCTCACTTGCGCATCAACTGCTACCCCAAAACGAGTGGACGAAGCCAGAAGAAGTGAGTTTGAGTAGTCAACCATGTTACTGGATGGACTAACATGATTCAAGGACAAACCTTATTTGACCAACATCATCAAGGAGATTGAGGTAGAGAACAAAGAGCGTGCAGATTTGGAGTCTATCACTGTACAGAGGCGTTGATTTTGTACAATACTGCTGGTGGTGGCGTCACAACGAAGTCAAAGAGCTGTACATAGACGCTAAAATGCGGCGAATGACTGAATGATAAGAGGTTCATTATCAACATACCATCATATGAGCTGGATCTCTGTCTGTCAAATCTTCTGACCTCTCCGGCATGCCTGGTTGGTGTACTCCAAGTTTGATGATCGCTCTTCTAAGTATCGCAAAGATGTGATGCATTGATTGGGGGCGAAACACAAATCGAGGGTCATGCAACAGGGAATACATATATTACAGGCTCTCCGAGCATTTGACACATAATTACCCCCTCCCCCTCCGAAACAACGATGGCTAAAGTTATTGAGGAGGGCTGGTCGCATTGTTTAGGACGTGCCATTATTTCAATGACTGGTTTGGCAAGCAGGCTTTGTAGACCAATTTCCTATTGCAGATATGCACAGAAATAGTGATTGCACTATACTATTCCCTCATGCTGATGTCTGCTGTGAAGAGTTCGTGGCAATTGCAGAAGCTGTCCGACAACAACAACTTTAGTTGCGTGGTTTCATTCTTGCCACAAGTGAATTGAAGAGAAGTAAGGATGAACTAAAATAGTCATTATAGTAGTACTACTGTAGATCAAACATAGAACCTTACAATATCTCTCTATCAAGTGTCGCTCAAATCACCTCACCTTCAAGGCTAAGCTTCTACAAAAGTAGTATCAACATCCACAACCCTCCACATATACCACATAAACAAACTTCGATACGGCGCATAAACCTCACTATTTTTCAACATATCCTGTTCACTCATATACTTCCACTTCCCGCCCCCCTTAGCCTTCAACTTACTAACATCACTCCCAAAATGCGCCGCCATGCCCCGTTGAACACCAAGATCGCCCGTGCTAAGCACATCCATCCTCTTCAGCCCAAAACACATGAACATCTCGACCGACCACTTCCCCAGCCCACGCACAGCAACAAGCCTCTCCATAACTTCTTCATCCGAGGCCGTGAGAAGGAGTTGCGTCGACAGCTCGCCGGACACAAATTTCTCCGCCAGGCCTTGGATGTACTCTGCTTTCCTTTGCGAGAGGCCTGCAGTGCGAAGTCGTTCGATGCTCGTGCCGGCTACTTGTTGTGGTGTGGGCCAGATGTGCTCGGTTGTGGTGTCCTCGTTGTAGAGAGCGACGAAGCGGTTTTTGATGGCTTTAGCCGCGGCGCTGGAGACTTGTTGGCCGCAGATGCTGGAGGTTAGGCTGCGGAAGGGGTCGATTTTTTCTGTTAGACCCGCGGGACTGAAGACTGTGCAGTGGTGTCTGGCGATAAGGGGGATCATTTTGGGATCTACGGTTGTGAGGTGGGTGCAGGCTTTTTCGAGGAGAGTGCCTGTGGTAGTGCCATTAGTTGGTGGTGGAGGTTTGCTGGGGCTTGTGTCGTTGGTTTGGGCATTGGAGACTGATGTTGGTGGGAAGGCTGTTGCTTGTGTGCCGCCTGGCGTGACTAGGGTGGCGTTTGTGATATAAGGGTCTGCATGGCGGAAGAGTGAGGGGGGTGGTGGTGTTGAATCATCTACGTCGCCTGTACTGTAGGGTGCACGAAATGTGTTGGCGATGGATGGTGTTGGTGTTAGAGGTGGTGCTTTGGTTGATTTTGAGCGTTTGGGTGTTGGTTTTGCAGGAGTTGCTGGTGCAGATGGCTTTTTGAATGGTGACAGCTCGGGCTCAGCTGTCTTGACTCTCTTCTTTGGTCCTTCTGTACTTTCCAAATCCTTCGATTTTACCTTGCGCTTCTGTGGTGGTGGGTTAAGACTAGCTTTGGTTTTTGCCGATAAAGATGGTATTATTGGGGCATTTTTATTCAAAACTCGTGTTGACCTTCTTAGAGACATGAATGAGCAGTTTCTTGTGGGTAGCAGATGATGATCACGGATAGCTGAACAGCTTCAGACCAGATGCAGTGGGCAGATAGGTTTCAATTGTCTATATGTCTTGTCGTGAGAGCTTGCTCTTGAGGACAGTCCTATACATTCAGTGGTCGCAAGGCGTCTAAGGCAATCATGCCAAGCAATGAGTCAAAAATCAAAGGACGGAATCCGATTGGCTTCGTAGAAGGCTAGTCATTCAAGTATTCAAGTTGAGCTCCAATAGGATTAGATGCTATGTACTCTCAATAACATCAGATATCAGACAGCCAAGCACTGTCACTATCTGGCCAACACAGATTGCATCTGGGATCGAATTTGTGGGTGAGAAGGTACACGCGAGGCAACGACCTCTTGACAACCATTAAGTACCCTGTTACGAGCATCGGAAACATGCAGAACAGTCAGAAGTTACAACCTCCCAGCAGGAAGGATATGTTTTATGTCGAACAAAGCACAGCACCATCCCGGTCTGTTCAGGTCTCACAAGGAAAAACGTGATGAATGCAAGATAGTGACATATTATCGGAGGTGTGAAACGAGTCTCAACCTCCAAGAGCTTCTCTGGTGGTTTCACCGCACCCTGCGGTTCAGAGATGTGAACTCGCGCCATCAACTTATCGTGCGATTCGTCACTGAAGCGCATGCCACGGATGCCAAACACAATCCGAAACACATTCGCAGGCACAAGAGAACAAAACTTGCACTATGTTGAGCATTGACTGATGTGCGACCGGGACAACCAGGCAAGGTGCTGTACTGTAAGGTTTGGTCATAGCACCAGTCGTGCCTCAACTTTAGTGTCAAAGTGGTGCCTCTTTTGACTGTCTTTGCTTCATTACTATTCGATAATTGATTGGGGAGAAATAAAGCACGGTGCATGTACTCGTAAGCTGAGGCTACTATACAATACCCGATATTATCATGGGAACACAACGATGGACATGCCTAGACTCGTGTAAGATTTGTTGCCACGACAAAATTTCTTCGACATGTCAAGGGCCGGTAGTGGGTGGAGCATCGCGGGCAAAACTGTAAAAACCAAAAATGTTGGAGACGATCACGGAAACAGGCATGAGACCTGCATAATAGAACAACTAGGCGGCATGCGACAGACTTGACCTGAAAGAGCATTCTACGGAACCTGAAGGAAGGACGTGCGAAGCCACACAGACAGTAGAGGCCATGGGCTATACTGTAATCAGACGCCTTCATCTCCTAACCATCTCGTAGCTCAATCTTCCAATTTAAACAATCAGCCGCTACGGGCACTGGGCCCAGGCTATCAACGAAATCACAAAATAAATTTCCGTGTCGTTTCTTGCGGCTAAAGTCCAACAGTTACAGTACAACGAAGTTCAAAGCGTAGGTCTCAATCACGTTAGGTGCGGACCATGATTGTATTTCTCGCCATCCGGACTTACGACAAGCTGGATTACGTGGACAAGACATGAGATCCACGTTGTGAATGGCAGGATACCAAATGTTGAATGCAGACTGATCGTGAATGGAGACCAATAGGGAGGCGCCGCCCGAGGGGTTTGTGGCTAAAATATGAACATTGAGAAGCATAACTGCCAGTCGTGATACCATCGTTATTTCGTGTGCTCCTCAGGGGAGTCCACCATTCATGCATATCCAGCCAAGTCGATCCACAATATCAACGGGTCTAAGCCCGTGTTGGTTAAGTTGCCTCGAGTGGACACCCTAGAAACCCAGAACCAAGAGCTGATGGTCCCCAGCCAACACGACTTCTGCCAGAACGCGAGCCCCTAGCACCTATCACTTGCTTCGTTGCTCTGGATGCTTCCTCCTCTTTTTCTTTATCCTTCTCAAGCCATCTTTCCTGGGTTTGCCTGCTTCATCTTCATTCCTTCGTCTTCATTCTCCAGCCCAGTCTCGTACCTGCCTCCGTTGTTTCACATACTGTGAAGAGGAAGTCGTACTTGCTTGCTGATCGTTATCACCACCACTTCACCTCTTTCGAAGTGTTTTCTGTTTCTCCCTTTACTGGTCAACAGAATTAATAATTCCTTCTTACTCTCACTCACACGTGTTCATCTTATCACTCGACTTGTTGGCAAGTGACAGAGACATACGCGAGCTAAAGACCGCAGAACTTTTAATCTTGCATTCCAGGTCAGTCTCATCAACGTACCAGTTACCACGACGATCAATCGTCTTGCAATCTTGACTCAAATTTTTGCCTAAGATCAAGCCTTGTTCTCTAAGCTGAAATACTGACTTGTCCTTCTACAGTCTCGAAACCTCTATTTAGCAAGCATTCACAATGTACGCAAAATTCGTCCTTCCGGCTCTCGCCCTTGCTGGCTCAGTTCTTGGTATGTCAAGGGATCAAGAGGTTAGGACATATACTGATAAGATGAATAGCACAAACCAACTGTACCGGAGATCTTACGATCAACACATCGAGCGATGCCTCAGCGTTGAACGGCTGCCAAACTTACAAAGGAAATGTCATCATCTCCAGCTCTGCCAGTGGTCAAATTGCTCTGAACGGTGTGGGCTCTATCAATGGTGACCTGAGATGCGCAAATGCTTCACAACTCACAGGTCTTAGCGGTGACCAGCTCGCTACAATTACCGGCGTGTTCGACTTGGAAGTGATACAAATTCTTAGCTCTCTCAACTTCCCCAACCTTAAGGGCATCAACGGAATCAACTGGATCGCTCTGCCGGCTCTCCAGGCGCTGAACTTCAAGACAGGTGTCTCGGCAGCCAACAATGTTTACATCTCCAACACTGGTCTTACCGATTTGTCAGGTATCGAGCTGACCCAAGTTGGCACCATGAACGTGAACAACAACCAGTACTTGTCGACAATCAACGTTAACTCCTTGACCAATGTCACCAATGCTCTAGCGTTCGCTGCCAACGGCCAGAACCTGGCCATTCAGTTCCCCAACCTACTTGGTGCTGCCAATTTGACCTTCCGAAACGTTACCAGCATTTCCATGCCATCTCTTGCAAATGTTGCAGGTGCAATGGGCTTCTACTCCAACGCCTTCCAGAGCTTTGCTGCTCCTAACTTGACTACGACTGGCGGCACAATAGCCTTTGTCGACAGCTCTCAACTCTCCAACGTTTCATTCCCCTCATTGACTGCCGTCGGTGGCGGTATTCAGCTTGCCAACAACACCAAGCTTATGTCTGTTGATGGATTCAACAGCTTGAAGAGCATTGCTGGCGACATCAACTTCTACGGCACATTCAACTCAGTCTCTTTCAGCTCTTTGACTGATGTTAAAGGTGCAGCCAATGTGTACACTTCCAGTCAGAACACCAGCATCTGCTCGACCTTCCAGACTGCGAAAAACAACCAAGTCATCAAGGGTAAACTTACCTGCCAGACCAACTCTGCTCTCCCATCCACCAATGGCTCCAGCACTACTAGTAGCTCTGGCTCCTCCAAGTCCAGCAGCGCTGCTGCCTCGAACTTGATCGGCTACGATGCAAACGCACCATTGACTGGCTTCGCTGCCGTGGTCGCTGCCATGTTGATGCTTTGAATGGGAAATTGTGGATCTAGGCGTTGGCGTCAGTTTCAACCATAGACATACACTAATACGTCGTGATGGTTGCATGTCCATTTTCGTTCTTTAGCAATTGAAAGCACACTCATTACCTCAATACTGAGGTGGCAATGCGTTTCAACAATCAATCAATCAAAAGCACTGGTAGCTGGCCTGTATTTTAGCATGACCAAGGGTTTTAATTCCAATGTTGCGATGGTTTGTCTTGTAGCGAGGGCGAGCACATGCTCGAATGGATTAACTTGTGGATAGGAATAGTAAATGCATATTATATTGTTTCCATTTTTCGTAACCTGCAGCTGTACTGCTATCCCTGTGGACATGCATTCCATCACTTGTCTCGAAATTGAGTGCGCAGATCTCCTCTCCCAACATGAGGTATTTGAAACACTACAGCACTGTACAGTAGAGATTCAAGTATTTTCTATGTCCTACCTACCTAGGTACCATCAGTATATGACGCTTGGCATATCAAACGATTATACTAAGGTCAGCATCGCTGTATATGCAGCCGCTTGCTACTCTATACGACTGTCTTAGGATGGATGGATGGCTGAGAGGAGCACGGCATCTCTGTCTCGATGGTGAGCCAACATGTTCATCACCAACATGTTCAGTACATTCTCGATCGGGTTGCGGCACCGCAACGATGGCGTAAGGCTTGCACAATTTGGATGCAGTCGATTCTCGGTGGCCGCCTTGGCCAGTCAAAATTCGCCTATACTTGTGTTAAAGCAGGCGTAGGTTTGAAGCAAATGGAGCAGACATGCAGGACATGTCGACAGCTTGGGAGATCGACCATACGCGAGGCGGGCCTTCCTCCAGGTCCCCCACCGTTCATGCATGACATAGATACTTTTTCGGTATTCCGAACTCGAGTCATTCTCTTTGTCCAGGTAGGTCATCCCTTCGACGTTCGATCGCCTCCTGCGCTGAATCGCGCACTGTGCTGCCCACAAATCAAGAAATTTACGAGCCACTACACCGCATACAAACAGGCTTGACGCAAGCAGTTCGACACCAGGGCCATTAGTTACGAGCACCAAGGAATACCCGCACAGCAATCCACCTTCGCGGAAGCATCGGGACCGGTCAACTGTGTCTCTCAATTTCCATTGCGAGCAAGTGTTGTGAACAAGAGGTAAGCCACCACAGAAGGTCTTGCTAATCTAGGCGATTTGTATCCTTTCTCGTCGTTTGACGCCGGCAGAAGCCACGCAACTCTGAATCTCATCGCATGACTGACATCAGATTCCCGGAACTCCACTCACGCCAGATGTGTGTCGAAAAGTGCTAGGTTGTGCAGGTAGGGTGGTTGGCCAAGACCACCTTGCGTCTGTGGGACAATAGTCCATTGGTTCCTCCCAAACCCGGAGTCAGAGAACAGCAGCCATCATATACATTTGCATACCTTTGCATATCGCACACAGGAACATTGCAAGCAAGGAAATTTGCCATCGATGCCGCAGCTCCATCACTCCGCCTCTGAATCTTGCCACTTGCTGTGCTGGACGCCCGGTGCCGTCCACAAATACACTGTCCCGGAACTTCGATAGACAAGCCTGCATGGCACCAACGACGCGGCTGTTCGAGGCCTTTTGCCGCGCTCCGCTAGCCGCACCTAGGAGAGTCTGATATTGTGCCTGGATTGGGATGACATGGAAGTATGGCTTGTTCCGCAGACTGTTGGCTGCTTTCAGGACTCTGGATTGGATGGTGGTTACCTCTTGTAGCTTTGCTGTTGCGAACGGATCGGAAACGCCCCGATCTTGCAGGGAAGAGGGCGACAAAAACAGTATTGGTGAGTCTGAGGTATATCTGTACCCTCGATCTGCCTGTTCCCCTGTTAAATCTAACATCTGTGCAACCTGACCGCTCTTCTGCATCTCGGTGGCATTGAAGATTGTTGCTCCCATCCCCTCAAGGTCTTTGAAACATTTCGAGGACTAGAAAACCCTGAGCGGCTTATATTCTCCACTTTTCCCCTAAAGATTTAGGTATGTTCCATCACATGCGATGTGATGCGCCTCCATTGATGTTAACACTGCAGCTAATATATCGTGTTTCTAGCAATATGCATAAGGCCGATGGTATGGTACCGGGCATTTACGGTCTGCTCCAAGGCGAGCGATGGCCTCGGGGCACCACACCCCCGGCTCAGTCTATTGGCTTCCGACTAAAGCTTGATTCCTTTCAAGCGTCGGGGTTCAAGGAATTATGTGAAGTGACGAGTGATAAAGCAGCATCTCTGCCGTATTCACCAGCAACCACATATTGTCCCATGCCAAGTCCTTGGGAGCAATCGCATCAGGGAGACATCGGTCGACTGCAAGATCTCCGTGAGACTACAGTCGAACCGTCATCTGCTCTTCAAGCTTTTGAATCTCTGCAAATGCCCAAATGTGCACTCGTTGCGCGTGGAGGCTGGTTAGACACGCACAACTGGCTCTTTGACAGACTTTGGAGGGAAGTCTGTGATAAGAGTCTAGAAGAGCTCCACGACATATACTTCTCTCGGGATGTTCGACCTGAGTATGGTGGTACTCACGCCATGACAAGAAAGGGTCCACACCAAAGTGATGATGAGGATGAGGATGTTTTGCCCCGGACCAACAGAGACATCTCGAGAAGGAATCATGGTCAACAAGAAAGGGATAGACGACAGAGACATAGGTTTTTCCAAAAAGAGTTCGACGATCGCACGCCCACGTCTACCTTCGAAATCGCCAGGAAAATTCTACCTGAAGTCAGAACGGAAGTAAAAAGGATTTTGGCTGACTTGGCTGATGATCCTGATAATGGCAGCAGTGTAGGCGGGCCAAGCCGCAGAAACCGGGCAGCAGCATCCACGTCCAAGGTTGCTGGAAAAGATGACCAACTGCTAGCAGCAGTGCTGACGCAAGACCTCGCCTCCATTGTCGTGTGCCGCGAGCATGATGCTCGTATTACAGCTCAGAAGCACTTGTCAATTGCCGAAGGACAAGTCCGTCAACTCGGAGTTGAGAACAAACACCTACTGGATGAGATTGCCTACCTGCATCGCTGTCACATGAATGACGAACAAAGCAGATCTGAATCATCGGCGTCTTTCACGCAGCCTCAGCTTCCACCCCCTACTACTACACTGAAGCGAAAGCGAATCATGGACGACGTCAAACCCTCGATGGACAGTGAACCCTACATGCCGAGTCCTCGACAGCCTGCCAAACGTCAGCACTTCAATATCGAGCAGACGGACCGACCAGTCCATGGTTACAACCGAACCTTACTGCCACCGTCTCCCACCCCCAGCTGTGACGGCGGATCGTCGTCTTTTCGCTCTCTTTGAGCATTTCGAATTCCACAAAAGTTTAACTTCGCCATTGATCTTCTCGATTTGCTGTCGTTGGTAGGGACGGCGGGTTTGTATTTGGATAAGGAGACAGAATGTAACAAGACTTACCTCATGGCTAGGGATGTAAGAACCAATATACTGGTGTACGCCGCTGCACATAGGAAGCCATGAACAAAATGTGACAGTAAAGAATAGGATGTCAGTAACGGTGGATTTAGGTAGAATAGCTGCAAGTCAATATAGTTGTCTTGAATGGGAGTGCTCTCGAACCACCTGCATGTTCCTTCCTAGTACATCTCACTGTATCTTCACCAATTGATGATGCCTGATGAGTGATAACGAAGTTCTCGGTTGTTTTTGGAGTTCTAAGCATTTTCCTGGGGAGATTTCTGATGGACAGGAATGAAGAATATGGACAACTACGTAGCACCGATGTAGTCGTCAGCTATATTTCTATTTGACCTGACGTCCACTTCCAGCCGTCCAATTGTTATAGAGAGAGCTGGGTGTGGTTACACAGCAGAAACGCTAAATAGGGGTGGTCCTAAGCTTACGAAATTCGTGTCGTGGCGGTGGAGGAGGGCACCAACAGTGCTTTTGAAGCTCGGTACTTGAGAAGTCGCTAGCTTAGGGTTCGCAGGACCCCACCCGGGAAGTTTGATTCAACACGTTCCCTTGCTCTTGGCTGCGCTGACTGCTGGTTGCTGACTCTCCTGAGCGGCCAAGCCTCAACCTGTCAATTCGTTGATTCGCAGATTTCGCTTCCACCCAATGTCGGCCATCGATGTCCTGCTCACCCGGCCTGAACAATCATATTGACAACGACATTTGACCGTAACCTACATTGGGGCGTTGCTGCATGTATCGTCAAGACACCACGAACGTCCAGAATACACCGTTACCTCTCCTCTTGTCCGATATTGAAAGGGCCGCTTGTCTCCAAATACACGAACATTGATCGCGCAATTCCTGAACTCTCTGGCTGTGGAGCCATTCCGCTCGTTTCTCTAGGTTGCGACAACTCCTCGGCGATCGAAACATCTTTGTTGCTGGCCTGCGATAGGCAGACGCACTCCCACCTCCCTCAGTTCCAATCTGTACTATGCTCCTGCCAAAAGGAGGCATGACTTGGAAATCCGCAAAAGCCAGACTCCCACCATGGCGAGCACTACTTGTGTATATCACGCGAGTGAAGTTTCTTGCTGCCATCGCGCTCACAACCCTGATCATATTACTATGGAAAGGCATAAGTTTTACAACCGGAGGAATGTCAAGGTAAGCTATGATCCCGTCGAGGTATCAAATATCACTGTACTGAACGTTGCGAACAGACGAATATGCTGGGGCCCTGGCAAATCACCTTTAGAAATGTCAAGCAATGAGTTCATCAGATGGAACCAGCATTTGCAAACTCCTGTCTTGTTTAACAACCATCAACCATACGAAGTGAATTCGAGTACGATTCAACGGATAGATCTCAATCCGATACACTCTACACCACGGGCACTCCTCAACGAAGAACGAATTCTAATTCTCACACCGCTACGGGACGCTGCGCCCTATTTAATCAAGTACTTCGATCTCCTGACCGACCTTACCTACCCTCACCACCTTATTGATCTTGCATTTCTTGTTGGGGACTCGACAGATGATACCCTCGTCGTCCTCTCCTCCGAACTTAACCGTGTACAACAACAAACAGACGGAATCCCTTTCCATAGTGTCACGATAGTTGAAAAGAACTTCGGGGATGCGGAATACTCTCAAGATGTTGAAAGCAGACATGGTTTCAAGGCACAGGGGCCAAGAAGAAAATTGATGGGCAAGGCGAGAAATTATTTATTGAGTGCGGCGTTGAAGCCAGAACACAGTTGGGTTTATTGGAGAGATGTGGACATTGTGGATAGTCCGAAGAAGATTCTTGAAGATTTTGTGGCCCATGACAGGGATATACTCGTGCCCAGTATGTATTCACTACAGCAACGGGACTGTTGGCAGCTAACAGGACGCAGATATCTGGTTTCATCGATATCGAGATGGTGTAGACATCGAAGGACGGTTCGACTACAACTCCTGGATCGAATCGGATAAAGGAAGGAGACTACAAGCTACGCTGGATAAGGATATTGTGCTCGCAGAAGGATATAAAGAGTACGACACAGGTCGAGAATACATGGCTAGAATGGGTGACTGGCGAAACAATAAAGATGAGGAGGTTAATCTAGACGGAATTGGTGGAGTCAATATTCTCGTCAAGGCGGATGTACATCGATCTGGTATGCTACGAACTGATTTTGAAGGACTACAATGCTGACTTTATAGGTATCAACTTTCCTTGCTACGCTTTCGAGAACCAGGCAGAGACAGAAGGATTTGCAAAAATGGCGAAGCGTGCTGGATACCAGGTTGTGGGTTTGCCGAATTATGTTGTCTGGGTAGGTGGATTAACGTCTTGTTCATGGACATGGCTAATTCGTTGCAGCACATTGATACGGAAGAAAAACCAGGTAATGCGGCATAGACTTGATCACACAGCAAAATCAAATGGGCATCAAAAATCACTAAATCTTCATCACCAAATTAGTTGCTGGTGACCTAAGCAAGTGCTGCGAAGGGTCATCAATAATGAGCTTCGAGTGGTCGTTGCATCGATCACAATGGATGTCGCTTCTTATAACAACATTGTTGCTTCCCGGCGTTTACGGAGGGAATGTATGCTCCGATGAGGACGTGACTATCGGTGGTACTGCATCACCTAGTCGGCTGCACGTCTCAACGCATTTGCAGAATTCATAGCGGTATTCGCTCTACCTGGTATTGAAGGGATGTGGGTCTACTTTGGCAATTCGCGACGCATAAATCATGGACCAAAATAACGACCTGTCAGATATAATGCCTTGAAATTGGTCAAGGCAACAACATTGGTGGATCACTCAGTAACGATTCTTTAGAGAACGTTTTTGCTTCGGCTTGATTGTTACGAGGTTCAACATAGCATACTTTCGCTACGAAACTAGAGAGACTCTAGGATTTCGAAACATAATGAATAAATGATGTAATCCACATCGCTTTGCTAGGTACTGTAGACACGTTCACTTCTTCATGATAGATGCGAGATTTATTTTGGCTATAACCACTTATTCAATCTCACACACTTAATCAACTAACTAGGTACTTTAGCCGATCTTGACGTTTTGACGTCTTGACGCGTGGATCTTTGATATAGCTTTTCGCACAATACAATACACTCAGGTCCACCATAGTAGGTACCAAGCAGATTCATCACGGACCAGACACGGTTTATGTTGATAGGAGTTCGAAGCGAGTTCATGATCAGTGACGATTTGGATCTGGGTACTTCACTGCTGCTATGGAATAGGAGGAGTTAGTTGTCTTTTGTTTTTGCTTTACAGGAGCAGGTACGCGAGTGTGAGTTTCGTCCCGAGGAGGATCAGAAGCGTGGTTTGAGCGAACGGAGGTTACAGCATAGTATAGTGGTACTGTTGCTTAAAGGGGGCATGTGTGTAGGGAGCAGGAGGGATTGTGACGCTGACACTACGTTACACTATACTACACAGGAATCGACTGTGTAGTTGGTTCCGAGGGCTGCGGTGCAGAGTCTCTGGCGAGTCGTGGGTGGGATACTACTTTGTGCAAGTGGGACTGAGACGAGTCCTCAGAAACAGTCACCTCACCACTCACAGAACCATGCCTTCCGCAATCCGCCTATTCATCTCCATAACCATCCTAATCACCATACCGATCTTGATAGCTTGGTACATATCCCATCTGGACGGTGCCGGTGCTGGTGACGGTGCCGCAGTGAGAAATGCCTTCCAACCATCCCACATCCCAATCTCAAAAGTCCTAGCCCAGAACCTCCAACTAGCAAACCGCACTCGTGACCACGGTATCCTCACGCACGCGCTTCTCGAACTACAGAACCCCGAACTTACGGTCTTTGCGGGCGCGGGGTATGGGATGCATTTACGGGATCCGAATCCTGGGCCGGGCGGTGGGATGGAGGTTTTTCCAGATGGAGAATTGCCGAAGGCTGGGGGGACGAGGTACGATGCTTGGGGGAGGGTTAAGGGGTTGAGATATGCGGCTGGGTTGGTGGTGACGGATGGGAGGGTTGGGCCGAAGGGGGTGGAGGAGGAGGTGGCGGGGGAGGGGGATAACAGCTGGGGTTCCGGGGGTGTGAAAGGGAAGGTGAAGGTGAAGGGGCGAAAGGAGAATGTGAGAGGCGGGTGGTTGGTTTATAGTGAAGGGGATAGGAGTGCGGCTGAGGCGGCGAGTTTGGGATGGGCGACTTTACTGCTTGAACGGGCTGGTGCTGTTGATATGAACAATCCTGTTGGAGATGGGAGGAATGCTTATGCTGAGGCGGCTGATGGGATGGTTGAATGGCTTTTTGATGAGAGTAGGAATGTTAGGTTCGTGCTGAATGAAAAGGAGGGGTGGGATTCTGTCGCATCTGCTTCTTTGGAGGAGAATGGGACATCTGTTGAAAAAAAGGGGAAACGTGTTGAGGAAGGTGAGTCGGAGAGGTGGGCAATCAGTCATATCTACAACTCCAAGCAATTATGGGCGGACTCGATATTTATGGTTCCACCTTTTTTGGTAGCTTATGCCATTGCCAGACAGGACGAGGCGTGGTTGTTTGAAGCTGTTGAGCATATCAAGGTGTACGACGACGCCCTTCGAGAACGCGACAGTCCTGTGAACAAGTCGTTGTGGAGGCATATCCAGAGGATGGATCAACCGTCAGAAGGTGAGCTCTGTTGTAGAGACGAATCTTTGTGGCTGACTGGAAATGCATGGGTCGTAGCGGGGATTTTGAGAGTACTCGGTGTGCTTGAAAGATGGATGCCCAAGAGCCATTTGGGTGATCTGAGTTCGGAGATGTTCCAGGAGGAAAGATTGAAGGCTAAAACCTACTTGCTGGGAGTCGTGTATGGCATACTCAATGAGTTGGTCAAGCACGGGAAGAACAGTGAGACAGGTTTACTTGAGAACCTTCTAGGTCCTCCAACAGAACTTGCACCAGACTTGTGGACCAGCGCGATATTTGGTGATGCTGCAGGGAGTGCCTTGGTTGCTAGCTCTGTATACCGACTAGCACAGCTCGGTATGCTGGACGATCACGACATGCTACACTGGGCAGATGAGTTGTACAATGCTGTGGCGCAACAAATTGATTCGGAAGGCATTGTAGAGTCTGTTGCTGATGTTAGTGAGGTACCTTCTCTCAAAAGAGTGTCTGGGACCAGTGAAGGTCAGAGCACGGTGTTGCTAATGTATGCAGCTAGACGAGACTGTGCGAAGCTGGGCATTTGTGAAGCACTCCAGCAGAGAAACTGGTGGAGCTGGCCGTCTCATCTTTTCGGAGGCAAGAATGGAAGATAGAATCACAGCAGTACTCATTATGAAAATTCATTGCATTTACTCAGCAGCAAGGATATAGTCTACCGATGATGACTCGAGATCTGTGTAAGCTATCCGGAAGTCAAGATTGCCGCTCTCTAGCATTGTGGTCACAAGCACTAACCAGGTCGGGCATTGTGTAGCACGTGAATGACGAAAGACGCCCACGAGCTCGGCAGTGGGGTCACCCCCACCTCCAGAAAACAGTGATAACTTGAACTGCGCAGAGAGAGCGTTTATGCTGGGGATTACCGCATTCTTTCCGTTCATGAACAAGCCTCGTCTTCACCGATAGCACAGTAAGAAAGAGACGATCACATACCTACTTTTCCTAAGCCTGGCATTGGACTGCACGATAACCTTCTCCGGACATAAGTCTGTATCGCCGTTGATTTCGCCTCATGCTTAGTAAATATCTATCGCGAGTCTAGCACTTTCGCTTACAAAGATCGACGAACAGTGAACACGGATTCATTGCAGTCCTAACCACCATCTCGTTACTGAACTCACATAGTCCTCCAATAGTCTCAGTGACACGAACCTGGACCTACACTACGGCGTGCTGGATTTTTCTTCAAGATGGCAGATTCGCCTATGTACAGTGCGCCCGTCACGGCATCTGAGAAGCCCATATTAGAAAGACTGGTCAATGTGCGCGACAGACTCTTTCTCCTCAAGCAAGACAAGTCGACATATGTCAAGTCCCAGGATGTCCTTCCTCTATACGAAGATGTCATTGAGCAAGTACACAGCTTGAACGATGTTCGAGGTTCAGATCACCTGGTACAGAACCGAGTTGATTCCGTCTTGGATGATTGCCTACAACTACTATCCTTATTCTTCATGGCCATAGGCAGAAACAACGAAGCCCCTGCCTTATATAGCATGACTTCCAATATCTTGCGACTATGCGATCATTTGAAAGAGGCCGCTTTCTACAGCACAAAGGACTTGGGCAGCATTGAGACCACTCTTGCTAACATGCGACGAACTCTGGACAAGGACGAGGGTAAATACAGTCCCTACCTCATGACACGAGCACGATATCGAATCGAGATTTGTGAGAAGCTGTTGCAGGAATTGAGAGATTTCTTAAGTGGCTTGGATCCTCACATGGTACCCACTTGGGAGAAGTTGGTCAGCATTCTCAGAGCAATCGCAGCTTTGAACACACGAAGCAAATACAACAAGAAGGACTTGGATGAGCTGAGAGCACAGCTGCTTGAAATGCAGAAGGGCATGCAAGATGGCAAGCTGCTGGATGATCAGGGCCGTACCTCAAGTGGCCAGGATCTGGTTGTTCCGCTGCTAAACAGATGCTTAAGATTCTGTGATTTGGTGGAAACAAAGTATGTTGGCAGGTCGAGCCTTTAGGAGATTCAGAACTGACAATAGGATAGGGAGGGAAAAATCGACCCAGCCTTTCAGGAAACATACGACAAGCTTCTTGACATCAGAAATCATCTTGACAGACTCACCATGACTCAAGCATGGTCATTGCGGGAGACTGATCTCTTTATGTGGCAGCGCAAACTGGACCGCATCGACGATGCAAGAAGAGATGGTAACTTCTTTTGCGTGGATGGACATCCAGCAGATCTGCATACACAGCGAGTGAGTATACCTTTTGGCTTGTCTGGATTGGAAATGCTAACAGAAATTAGACTTTACTATATCTGATTAGAAAGGGCTATGCTCTAATCTACCAGCTTCTCATCGCATCTGAACCAGTATCAGAAGCCTTGTTGCCGATCTACAACCAGCTCATGACGCTCCGCAAATGTTTACTTGAGGTAAAGAAGAACGGCGGCGTCTCAAATCCTCGAGAGCTCTACCCATACAGCATGAAACTGAACTCGATAGACAATATGCGGGTAGACGGGAAGTTCCAGGTTGGCAAGGACATTCCTGAAGGTCAAGGATCCGTCAACGACTTGCTTGCAGAATGCTATGATCTGGCTTATGAGTTGAGAACAGCTGCAGAAGAAGAGCAGGATGACGACTAGGAGAAGTCACAAGCATCATGGGATGGTACAGTGAGTTGTGTCTCAGAAGGATGAGAGACGTGTATGGTTTCAGTATTCGTAGGGTGTATTTTATGGCTGATCGGGAGGGCTTTCAAGCTTGATGGTACCATGAACAGTGGTTGAATACACGAGCCATGGGGTTTGCCGGCGAATGTATATGCTGAGAATATTTGCAGTAAAGCTCTTTTGAGGGGGAGCAAAAGGCAGAGAGGAAGAAACTATTAGTATTAAACAGGAGGTGAATTGGTGCCAACCAATAGAGTTGTTCTAGAATCCAACCTTTGACTCCAAGTCGAGACTGCGGAGAACCTCGCGATAGTTTGTTTTTTGCTCGGCTCAAACTTGTGAACGCCGTCAAGCTCACCGCAAGGGATAAGAAATAGCTTCATTATTGCTTTCTGCGGTGCTTGCTTCCTCTGTCCCACGATCAGAAGCAACCATGATGCAGGCACGGCCGTCCTTGCCACGCATTGCTGCACAGCGTGTGCGATGTCCACTCGACCTGGGCAATCGGCGCCAATATGCAGTTCATGCTAGCACACCACAATCTTCCACTCGCAGAAAGGCCGCTGTACCGCCGTACCAGAAAATATTAAGCGGTTTCGAGGACGTCCGATCAGTTCTTGGATCGTCGCGAAAGTTGACTCTGTCCGAAAAGATTTTATATGCCCATTTGGACAACGTTGAAGAGAGCTTGTTGGAGAACACGAACAATGGCAAGGATATTCGTGGGAATGCGAATCTCAAGCTCAAACCAGACCGGGTGGCCATGCAAGATGCTTCTGCACAGATGGCAATTCTACAATTTATGACGTGTGGCCTACCATCCACAGCTGTGCCCGCTAGCATACACTGCGACCACATGATCGTGGGCGAGAAGGGTGCGGACACAGATCTGCCGAACAGTATCGAGGGCAACAAAGAGGTTTTCGACTTCCTCGAGTCAGCGGGAAAGAAATACGGGATTGAGTTTTGGCCTCCGGGTGCAGGCATCATTCACCAAACTGTGCTGGAAAACTATGCTGCGCCAGGACTCATGATGTTAGGTACAGACAGTCACACACCCAACGCTGGAGGCCTTGGTGCAATTGCCATTGGTGTTGGCGGTGCCGATGCTGTGGACGCTTTAGTCGATGCTCCTTGGGAACTCAAGGCACCAAAGATTCTGAACGTGAGACTTGAAGGCAAGCTCAGTGGCTGGGCAAGCCCTAAGGATATTATCCTTCGCTTAGCAGGTCTTCTCACTGTTCGAGGTGGAACAGGGAGCATCATCGAATACTCTGGGCCAGGTGTCGATACCCTCAGCGCTACCGGCATGTCGACGGTATGTAACATGGGAGCGGAAGTGGGCGCCACAACAAGTATCTTCCCATTCAGTGAAAACCACATACCTTACCTCAAAGCTACTGGACGAGCCTCGATCATTGATGCTGTCAAAGGTATAGCTTATGGCAGTGACAAGTACAACTTCCTCCGGGCCGACTCAGACGCCGAGTACGACCACCACGTCACAATCGACCTCTCTACTCTTGAACCTCACATTAATGGACCATTCACACCCGATCTATCCACGCCGCTGTCGAAATTCAAGGAGGCCGTCGAAGTGAACAGATGGCCAAAGACGTTTGGGGCGGGCTTGATTGGAAGCTGTACTAACAGCTCGTTTGAGGACATGACAAGAGCGGAGAGCCTGGTCAAACAAGCACATGCTGCAGGCCTACGTCCCAAGGCGGACTTCTTCATCACCCCTGGTTCGGAGCAGGTCAGAGCAACTTTAGAAGAGAGTACAACTTTACAAACCTTCACAAAAGCTGGTGGTACTGTACTTGCCAACGCATGCGGTCCGTGCATCGGACAGTGGAAGAGAACGGATGGTATCAAGAAAGGTGAAGACAATGCCATTTTGACCTCCTACAACCGCAATTTCCCGGGACGAAACGATGGCAACGCAAAGACTATGAACTTCTTAGCGTCTCCTGAAATAGTGACAGCAATGTCCTACGCCGGATCTACAGAAACCTGCTGCAATAGTCCGGAACGTCGATTCTGCTATGCTATGCCATGCGAAACGAGCGCGCCCAGCTTACTTGTCTAATCTCCTCGCAGCACAAAGGTATTGTGAGCATAAGGCACATCCCGCACCGAGCTCATGTCACTCACAACTTCATACCGCAATGGGGGGCAGGGTCGCATTTTCATCCAAGCTACGAAGGATCAATAACCTCTGCTCAAGCTCCCGGTATAGCAAGCACATCGTTAGTGGTTCAGTTTTGTCCGTGCCTGCAGCGGCGATTCTAATTTGGGCTTGTCCACCCCGTACGTCTCGCCCGAAAACGCGTTAGGGGCCTGTTAGCTGCTCCCGAGCGTATCACGCTTCGCTGCTTTGGGAGCTGCTATGCCGCCCGGTGATGTCGATGTTTCTCTCTCAGGCTGACGGTCTTCCTCATCCGGTCATAGCTCTCGTGTTCCCAACCCAATCTTGTCGGAGTCACTCCGTCATCGAACCATCTCTGACGTCCTAGATACGGGCATCTTGTGTCATCTCACGAACTACATAGCTGAAGCAAATCCTTACAGCTCCGTGGCTGTCTGAAAGCTCTCCCTTTACAGTGATGTACCTGTAAAACACGAACCGTGCGGGAAATGCGAGTATGTTGTGCAAAAGAGTTTGACTCGGTGATCTGACGTCGCATGTCTCAGATTGACTTGTACACCATGCGAAACTGCCTGTTCCTTGGAAGAATCCTGTCGCCCCTTCACAATCTCGCTGTCCAATATTACCACTCTCTGCTGGCCCACTTCAAATCTCCCCAGCCACCCCATATGCCCTACCGTTATGAAATTTTGATGCTATATACAGAAACTGGAGAATTTGTCTTTTCGCGACACTTGCCTCTTTTTCTCACGTTTTCGTCTATCCCAGCGGCGGACTTTTGATAAGCTTTTTCTTCTGTTTTCCGGCACCAGTGCATCGTCAAACAAATCAATGCTTCATATCTCGTCCCGCTTCATCTACCTAGGCACGTCACTTCTCTTGATCTTTGCTTGACCACCATACTGTATCGCTAGTCCAAAGCAGGTCAAGTCTCGCTTGCTCAAAGTCAAATTTGGGGCTATCTCTTGAATCCACGCAGGGTCTTTTTTGTCATCAGATGGCTTTGCACTCTAGCAATTCTTTCCGAAGACCTAGCAATCCCGCCTCTGCATGTGCCGCTCATTTGTGCATTGAACAGTAAAAACAAGGCGTTGTCCCGTCAGTACAGTAGTTTGGTGCTGGCGCAGATGCACACCCGTTCAACCGTTGTGAAGACAAGGGTGTGTTTCCTCATTGGTGGACCTTGAGTCAGGGTACACAACCGACCTTTTTGCAAGGAGTCATAGTGGACCGACAATGTTGATGACGATACCACCAACCAACTCAAGTACTGTACATGTACGTGTCGAAGCAGACTCATCTCTAGAGCATGTCATCACGAGAATACAGTACTGTTTCGCAAGTAAGCGACCGGACATTGGGACCCTGGCCTACATTAGCTGTGCATGATCCATGTACCGCAGCCCTATGAAATTTCAGATCTTTGCCGTAATCGACAGTTCATGACAGGACAACCGGTAGAGACGACGTATCAAGTATCCTTGTGCTTCTTTGCTAAAAGGTTAAGGGCACTTCCAGCAAGCACAAATTGACACTGGTCCTTACTGAGACTGTGTTCGACCGGAACATCAACTGTTGATCCATCTCGCTTCTTGACAATAATCTTGATCTCACCAGCTCCACCATTTTGTAGAACGTCCCACAAACCTGACGTTGAGATCTCATCGTTCGCGGAAATGCTATCGTAGTCTGCTTTGTTTGTGAACGTCAATGGTATGACTCCCTGCTTCTTCAGGTTGGTCTGATGTATACGAGCGAACGACTTTGCGAGAATGATCCGACCACCCAAGTATCTAGGCTGCAAAGCAGCATGTTCTCGAGCT
>Ga0115846_100036_pt1 | contig 45344 bp, 41 predicted proteins | sample InSIn5gowninarea_2_FD_83860 | JGI IMG/M metagenome (GOLD analysis project Ga0115846, IMG submission 83860) | reverse complement strand
GTCGCTTTGACGGAAGTCAAGCAGGAGGACAAGAACGAGCTCAGCAAGCTAGTCAGCACAATCAACGATGGCTTCAACAACAAATACGAGGAGCACAGAAGACATTGGGGTGGTGGTATCATGGGCGCCAAGGCCGTCGCTAGAGGGGAGAAGAAGCGCAAGGCTCTTGAGAGTGCTATCAAGATCTAAAGCAATGGACTTCAAGCCGTCTATTCTTTATCTTGAGGGGTATGAACCTCGGCGCAGTACCGATCTTATTGTGGTCCGCTTCGGTTTATGCTTGATTACTACGATTTCTAGTCAGTGCGGAGTGTTGTACTGGAAAAATACCCATGACCGCCTTTTAGCCAAAACAATGATATGAAATTGATGCCAGCTATTTATTCGTGTCACAGTATGATAACAAGATCATGCACTAACGGCATACTGTAAGTCACAGCCTCAGGCGGCGGTGGTTCTGGCACTCAGTGTGTGGACGAACAGTTCTGGCCATCATACGTGTATATTGGCAAAATTTATTCCGAGCACGAATTATATAAATTACCACTACGTCATATCTATGTAGGAACACAACCCCAGCCGTTCAACTCCAAAATATGATAAGAAAGGACACATTCGCTCTGAATTTGAACGGAGTCAGTCATCAAGTACTGCGGTTTACTTTCAATCTATTGACGGTGTTCACTAACCACTGAGCTGTTACGATGAGTGAGGAGGTTGAGACGCCGCAACAACGGCAATTGCGCATCCGACAGCAGAAGCGCGAAGCCAAGTTGCAAGCATCTGCACAGGAAAGATTAGATAAAATCACAAAACTCAGTGGACGAACTCCAGAAAGCAGTGAGTAGGAAGGGTAATGGGGAGACCAGGCGCTAACGACTTGTGCCAGTAAGGAGTGAATCACCACCGACACCACCGATTGAACTTCCGTCCACTTCCACTCGAAGCGTGCCAGGCACACCATCTCCTCTACCTCCGACTCTTGGACAGACAAGTGACTCTGATCAAATGCGCATGCAACAAGAATACATGAGGGCACTGTTGGCTGGCACGCCGCATGAGCAATCCTCAAATCCACAACAGCCAGGAATGCCCGCAGGTGAAGAGGATCCAATGCTTAAGATGCTGCAGAGCATGCTCGGAGGCATGAGCGGCGATCCAAATTCCGCTGGGGGCATGCCATCAGCGGACGATCTTTCCAAGATTACAGGCATGCCTTCGTTCTTGACAAGCATGCTCTTCGGCGGCCAAAAACAGGCACCCATGAGCTCGGTTGAGGTACAAGCAGAAAGCAGATGGAAAATAGTACGCATCTTGTTTTCCATCCTCGTAGGCATCTACGTGATTTTCACCGTCGAGAAGTCATCTTCAACCTTTGGTCACAACCCACCGGTACCAGCCACAGCTCAAAACCCATTTGTTGTGTTTCTGACAGGCGAGCTGTTGTTATACGGATCGAGAGTAGCACTGTCCGGTCGGCCGACCTCGAACGGTTTCAAAGCGTGGCTGCAGTCCGGAAGGGACTTTGCAAGAGATGGTGCGATACTGGTGTTTCTACTCGGCGTATATAGCTGGTCTAAAGGTCTCACCTAGCAGGCTTGCTGGGTATCTAGGTAGTGTTGGGTACGCATTTCTGAAATACTCCACAATCGCAGTTCACAAAACACCAAGCATTTTGTTAAGATGAACCACCGCAAAACTGGTCATACTTTTTCACGAGGTGCAGAGACTACTCGTGGGTCAATCGTCATCGCTATCGCTGTTCCAAATGCTGCCGACATAAAGTACTGTTGAAGAAGGATCACTTGTGAATCGCACAAGTAAGCCGGCACCGGGCAGATCGGTCCCGAGGCGTAGAGAAACGCGCCGGATAACAAGAGGCTCACATGACCTGCTTGTGGTAACACTAAACCATTCGGATGTTGTCCGTTGCTACTGTGATAGATGTTAGTGCTAATCTGTGTTACCATCTGTTTTCAGACAGATAGCCAGGGTCGAATGCGTTCGTCCCGCAGCTTTTCTTTGCGCAGGCAATTCCACTGTATTCGTTCGCCGAGATGTCCTTTGGACGAACGGATCACTGTACAGTGCTTGGCAATAAGTGGTCGCACATTTCCAATATTGGTTGTGCGACAGTAGCCTCCTAGAGAAATGCCCGATTATTTACGATCAGCAACAGGAGAGCTCGGATCAAGATGGGAGTTGGGAGGCTTCCAGATGCACCAATAAGATCATCTCCGCAGTGCGGATGAATGGGAAGGTACAGGACCCCGTATTCCTAATCAAGCATGCCAGGGCTACATCGTACAGCTACAGTGGGCGATGGGGAGCTTCTAGCCCATGCATTTCTCTCTGGCGGAGTCCGGAGGCTCTCGTTCTTAGTGGTGGGCTGGTTTGTTTTGTGCCTGAGAATGGTGCGGGGTGCGCTTTGCAGATTGGCCGTTGACGCAGTACAAATGCAAGTCACGGCGAAGCTGTTCGAGTACACGAGACCCGTCCGATGGGATCCATTCCCTACAAGACCGGAACACCTTCTGTCACCGGAACTCTTTCTTGATTTCCTTTCAGTCTTCACCTACATACTTACCTCAGTTTCTGCTTGTTCACTCACAGCTTTCAGCTTGCGTTGCTGCATTTGGGTTTCGATCTGGTAAACTGTACAAGCACACAGTCGCACAAAGCAGCTCGGCATCATGTCTGAGGGCGACTCACAACCACAGAACGCCCCCGTGGTGGTAAGCAGATCGTCTTCAACGCAGAAAATTGGCCAGAAACTGATGTGAAGCTAGCTCGAAGCCCACGAGGTCAAAACCTATGGGTCAGTAAATCTCAAGCCTGCTCCCGAATCTGTTACTGACCGACGCAAAGCATTCCAGAGCCTTTTTTCAAGAAGGGCACCGGCAAGGCTCATTTGAAGGACATGGACGAGTACAACACTCTCTACAAGCAGTCCATCGAAGAGCCAGATAAGTTCTGGGGAAAGATGGCTCGAGATCTGCTCACATGGGACCGCGACTTCCAGACTGTTAAGTCCGGCTCTTTGACCAACGGAGACGTTGCTTGGTTCCTGGAGGGTCAGCTGAATGCGTCATACAACTGTGTAGACCGACATGCCTTCAAAAACCCTGATAAACCAGCAATTTTCTACGAGGCCGACGAACCAGGCGAGGGCCGAACGCTAACGTATGGCGAACTCCTCCGAGAAGTGTCCAGACTAGCTTTCGTGCTGAAGCAGATGGGCGTCAAGAAGGGCGATACAGTCGCCATCTACTTGCCTATGATTCCGGAGGCTGTCATTGCCTTCCTAGCAGCCACCAGAATTGGAGCCTGCCACACAGTTGTCTTCGCCGGTTTCTCGTCAGGATCTTTGGCGGACAGAATCAACGACGCAGATGCCAAGGTCTGCATTACTACTGACGAAGGCAAGCGTGGAGGCAAGCTTATCAGCACCAAGAAGATAGTGGACGAGGCACTCAAAAAAGTGTCCGGGCGTAACGAGCGTGATCGTCTACAAGCGAACTGGAGCAGATGTGCCGTGGACCAAGGGCCGAGACTTTTGGTGGTCCGAGGAGACTGAGAAGTATCCTTCGTATTGCCCGCCTGTTCCAATGATGTCCGAAGACCCGCTCTTCCTTCTGTACACTTCAGGCTCAACTGGCAAGCCCAAAGGTGTCATGCACACGACTGGTGGTTATCTAGTCGGAGCTGCTGCCACCGGCAAATACGTCTTTGACATTCACGACGATGATATCTTCTTCTGTGGCGGTGACGTTGGTTGGATCACAGGCCATACCTATGTTGTCTACGCTCCTCTCCTGCTCGGAGTCCCCACCGTTGTTTTCGAGGGAACTCCCGCGTACCCTAACTTCTCCCGGTACTGGGACATTATTGACAAGTACCAAGTCTCACAATTCTACGTTGCGCCGACTGCTCTGCGATTGCTCAAGAGAGCCGGTAACGAGCATGTCGACCACAAGATGGAGAAACTTCGAGTGCTCGGATCGGTCGGAGAACCCATTGCAGCCGAAGTTTGGAAATGGTACCACGAGAAGATTGGCAAAGAGGAGGCGCATGTTGTGGATACATACTGGCAGACAGAGACAGGTTCACATGTCATCACACCACTTGCTGGTATCACGTCTACCAAGCCCGGAAGTGCTTCGCTTCCGTTCTTTGGTATCGAGGCTGCGATCCTTGACCCTAACTCGGGGGAGGAGATCAAAGGTAATGACGTTGAGGGTGTCCTCGCGTTCAAGCAGGCTTGGCCTAGCATGGCAAGAACGGTATGGGGTGCGCACAAGAGATACATGGACACCTATCTTAATGTGTACAAAGGCTACTATGTAAGTTGTTCTTGATGGTCAAGTTTAGACAGGATGCTAATTGATACTCGCAGTTCACTGGAGACGGCGCAGCTCGCGACCACGAAGGTTATTATTGGATTCGAGGCCGTGTCGACGACGTTGTCAATGTTTCTGGGCACCGTCTGTCAACGGCTGAAATTGAGGCTGCTCTGATCGAACACCAGGGCGTTGCCGAAGCAGCTGTCGTTGGGGTCAATGATGAAATGACTGGTCAAGCGGTGAATGCTTTCGTCGCGCTCAAGGATGGCGTGGATGGGGGTGATGGCACACGGAAAGAGCTTATCATGCAAGTCCGAAAACAGATTGGGCCATTTGCGGCACCAAAGGGCGTATTCATCGTGGACGACCTGCCAAAGACAAGATCCGGCAAGATTATGCGAAGAATTCTTCGAAAGATTCTTAGTGGAGAGGAGGACAGCTTGGGGGATATATCGACTTTGAGCGATCCATCTGTGGTTGACAAGATCATCGAAACGGTCAAGGCATCGAAGAAGTGATCGAGCTGCTGATCGGCGCGAAAGGATCCTGGATCCGATGTTGGTATTTAGTGTAGTACACATTTTTGAGCGAACTGCATAGCATCGAGTGCTGCCTTCACTATCTTGTTATATCCACTACTTCCTGATTGGACTTCTCGGCCTGCTGTCATGTGATTGTTACATCTAGGCCCGAAAGAGATCACGTCTCAAGCCAGGCAGAAAGCCATATTGCTCGCACGCACCCACTCAACAGTCGCTTAGCACGCATTTGTTGTTGAGCAAGTTCTCGCAGAGTCAACTCGGCAATATCACGTGCATTTCAAGACTGATAAAGAGCTATTGTGAGCTTGACTCAGCCATTGACAAGGTTGTAAACAATAGACTAAAGAAGTGCCAAGGCAGAAGCTTGGGCACAGTTCCCGCTTGTTACCGAGTAGTTAGCTTGGAGTTGCATCAGTAGCCCAGCGCATTCTCCTCCTTAAAGAGCGTCAAGAACGCGTCGTGCGCACCTCTATCACCACCATCAATTTTTTTTTTCTTATCTCGCACTCTCAAGCAGGCAGGCAATCCATTGAGATCTTTGACGTGTCACTGCATCTCGATCGGAGGCTGAAGGTCTGACTTTAGTGACAGATCTGCCTGCCCGCGGTCAACTGCACTTTGCGACCCAGCCGTCACTGCGCTAGGTTATTACTGCGACATTTGCCTGCTTCTTATTCCTTCCCTTTTATCCATCCTTCGATTGGTCAATTCTGGGGAATATCTGTCGACAATATGGCTTTCAGCTTCGGAAGCAGTAGCAATACCACGCCCTTTGGAGGGTTTGGAGCCAACAACAACAATAACAATGCTACCACATCAACACCAGGTGAGTACAGCCTTTCCATCTTGTTTCTGGGGAGGAGCGGTTTAACTGACATTGTCAGCATTTGGTGGCTTCGGTGGCAGCAATAACAACACCCCCACTGGCGGCTTTGGCAGCACAAGTGCTTTCGGATCCGGAAGCGGTACGTGTAAGTATCAAGTCTTTCATTCACAGAGCTCGGCGCACCTTATGACCCTTCTGTGGCATCCTCAAAAGGCCGTGGCCCGGCACGTAACAATATCTATGTCGCATGACCACAGAATTTTCAGGTTCATTCAGCGCAGAAAGACAGTCACTAATCAATGAATTTGCAGTATTCGGACAAAGCAATAACAACACCAGCAACAACACTGCCTTCGGTCAGAACAAATCACCCTTCGGCGCAAGCACAAATCCTCCTAGCGGAAGCTTGTTTGGTAGCAATACGACACCCAACACTGGCTTTGGAAACGCAAGCACGGGAGGCAGTATATTTGGCAATGCTAATACCAACACCAATACTACGAGCGCCTTCGGCAGTGGTACATCATCAGGAGGAGGTTTTACAGGCTTTGGCCAATCGAACAATCAGGCCACGGGTTTCGGCTCCTCACAAAACAAACCACTATTTGGATCGGGTGGCACAGGAACGACCGGTCCCTTTGGTGGTTCCGGAACTGCTTTGGGACAAGAAGTTCCCCCTCCTCAAGGCACGAATGTGGTTCCGTTTCAGCCGTATAGTGAAAAAGAGCCCACTGGAACTGGTTCTTCAAACTACCAAACTATCACCTTCATGCAACCATATCAAAAATACTCGCTTGAAGAACTACGGCTAGCCGACTACAATGGTGGACGGCAATTTGGTACAGGTGCTGGACAGACGGGTGCTTTCGGGGCCAGTAACTTTGGGTCATCTACCTTTGGCGGCAACACTGGAGGCTTTGGAAGCACCACAAACACCTCTGGGGGTGGCATGTTTGGCAGCAACACGAATACAGCGTTTGGAGGAGGAGCCAGCGGCGCCAATGGTGGTCTATTCGGAAGCAATAATAACCAGAATAAGCCAAGTGGTCTCTTTGGTCAGCCAACCCCCGCAACTACGGCTGGAAGCCTCTTCGGAGGTTCTAACAGTACCGCTCCGACTGGTGGTCTTTTTGGGGCCAGCAACAACAATGCCACTGGCGGTGGTCTGTTTGGCAGCACCAACAACAATACTCAGAAGCCAGGTGGACTATTTGGGAGTCCATCAACTAACACTGGTGGTGGCTTCAGCTTCGGAAACAACAACAACCAAGCGAACACCAACCAGAGTGGAGGACTCTTTGGCAGCACCAACAACGCTTCTACTTCTGGTGGTCTGTTTGGCGGTAACAACAACAACCAGACCAACACTAGTGGAGGCCTTTTCGGCAACGCCAGTGGCAACAATACCGCCGCAACGTCAGGCGGACTGTTCGGCAACAAGAGCACTTTCGGTGCCCCAGCGACTCAGAACCAGCCATCGGGAGGATTGTTTGGAAATGCCAATTCTGGTACTTCCGGCGGCCTATTCGGCGCCAGCAACAACACTACTCAGAACAACACTTCTGGGGGGCTATTTGGCAATACAGCCAATAACAACTCATCGGGGGGGCTGTTTGGTAACGCCAACCAGAACAAGACAGGTGGACTTTTCGGCAATACCAGTACCAATAATGCTGGTGGTGGTTTGTTCGGAAACACTTCAACGAATAACAATACTGGAGGTTTGTTCGGCAACGCTAACACCAACACTCAGCAGAACACTGGTGGCCTATTTGGCAATACAAGTACAAACGCTGGCGGAGGTTTATTCGGCAATACTCAAAGCAACCAGAATAAGCCCGGGGGTCTTTTTGGGAACACAAACACTAATCAAGGCACATCTCTCTTTGGGAATACAAGCAACAGTCTTTTTGGTGCATCCCAGAACAATCAACAACAGCAGATTATGCAGCAGCAAGAGATCAAGCATGCCTCTCTGCTTGACTCAAACCCGTATGGACAATCTTCGATTTGGACTGGCCTTCCCGCGCCGACCGAAGAGAGTTCGAAACCAATATTCACTCCTCTAACTGCCACCAAAAAGCTGGAAGAGAGTAAGATGAAGCCCCTCGCAACACTTCGCCTTAACCAATCCAGATACATGACCCCTCCACGCAGAAATGGATATGGTTTCAGCTACTCAACCTATGGTTCTCCAAGCAGCGCTGCGAGCACACCTGGTGCGGCCCCCATGGCTGGAAGTATGTACGGCAGTCGAGGATGGTCTGGTGGCAGTTTCGGTCGCTCTTTTAACAGGAGTGCTTCCGTGCAGAACCTCCGCACACAATACGCTACTGACGCTGATGACATCTGGAAGCCAAACGCGTTCACCCCGAGCCATCGAAATTCTGGTGGAAGCATCAAGCGCTTGACTATTGATCGTAGCATTCGTAACGACCTATTTCACCGACCTACAGGACCTCCAGCATTACCAGCGCCAAAGGCCACAACTAATGGAGAATCATCTGAGGCATCACGCCAAATGATTACTGACGGCAATGCTGAACCTAATCGAAAGCTCAATAAGAGAGTTAGCTTCGAGAACACTGAGAAAGACTCTACCCTCGATGGCACAACAGGCGCCCTGATCCGCACCGAGGAATCTGACAACGAAGCGACCCCACCAGCGCAAAGTGGCAATGGTGCTGTTGGACCGTCACGTAACAATGTTCTTCAGGCAGTGCCAGAAGATCGTGAGTCGCATCAAACTAGCTCAAAAGAGACATCAACGGATCCTAGACCAGATCTGCCGCTTGGCGACTACTACATGAAACCCTCTCGGCATGAGATTGCGAAAATGTCTCCGGAACAATGCAAGGCTTTTAGAGGTCTCATCATTGGTCGTGAGGGATGTGGCTTTGTCACGTTCGACGGAGCTGTTGATTTAAACACCATCGATTTCGACAATCTCTTTGACAAAATAGTCGTCATCGTTGCTCGTAGTATTACTGTCTATCCGAACAAAAATGAGAAGCCACCTGTGGGCAAGGGATTGAACGTTCCGTCGACGATTCTTCTGTATAACTCCTGGCCACGCTCATCGGGCACAAAGAAGTTCATACCCGAAACATCAGGACCTCGATACGAGCGGCATCTTCGTCGACTAAAACAGATGGAAAACACTCATTTCATTAGCTACGATACCGAGAAAGGTTGGTGGAAATTCACAGTAGACCATTACACCCAGTACGGCCTAGACTATGATGATGATGGCGATGAAACCATGGACCAGAGTGAGCTCAGCCCTCCACCCACTTCCATTGATAAATCCGCTGACGCCTCGGTCATGGAGGTCGATGATCAGTATTCTGATAATGGCTCGGACGACGAGGACGATACTTTTGCCTTCAAGAAGAGCATCCCAGGACAATTTGGACAGCAGAACGTGATTGATGCGGACGACGACCTTCCGAAAGACGACGTGCAAGAGATTCACAGCCAACAAGATGATCGCTCTGAGCACTCAGCTTACTCTGAAGATGATTCTATGTCTGAGGCTGAACAGAGCCCTAGCATGCCTGGCTCATTGCCTCATGCTCAAGCTCCTTTGCTCAGCTCTCCAACAGCCCCAACGAAGGTTGTCCGACCTGGCACTCCCGGAAAGCCGCTTCTGGACCTTGAAGGCGACTGGGCCGATCAGCTCCAGCGAACCATCAGCCCTCGTAAACAAAATCGTGATATATTGAGGGATGGACAGAACAAAATCCTTCTCAACAAAATATACTCGCCTATCAAACCAAAACCGGCGCCACAAGTCAATTTTCGAAGCAGTATTGATATCATGAACTCCATGTTCGAGCCTGCTACAGGTAGAAAGGCAACCAAGGGTGCAGAGCCAGATTTCGAGGTTTGATTCCCCATTCCATCCTTCCGTATGCATTGACCTTAGTAATTACCAACGACAAAATGCCTATATGATCACGATGGACAGACTGATGCATCAGGAATGGCGAGGCTGGAAGAAGCCAGCGTACGAAGAATTGCACCTGTATCTAGGTTAGTCATAAAACAATGGGACAAATTGCTAAAATTTCATCTTCTCCAGTTTCCTTACTCCAAACGTTCGAAAATCTTCCATCCTAACAATGAAGAGATGACTGAGACGGATCGAAAGTGGCACGCTAGCTTTAAGCCGCATTTCACCGAATCCGGAGCGGTCCTTTACCAGACATCGAAGCAGACCAAGGATGAGCAATGGGAGGAAACTGCAATTGCTAGTCAAGGCAATGCTGTCATTGTTTTGGGTCAACACACTAACGACAAGGTAAGTTGATGATAATCACCTGGAATGACCATCTTTAACCCACTGCAGTCTTTTGACCTCCCAGCTGCGCTTTCTACTAGCGATGTCGAACTCGTCTCTTCCATACCCACTGTCAGACACAAATCTGTCCCCTTTTCCCAATTGGCAGCAGAAATGAAAGACACGGAGACATCTGTGAGCCAAATCTACAGCCTGGCACACGTCCTCTTTGATGACTACGACGACGAATTTACATCAGGTCTGAGTGGACCGCAAAAGAAAACATACACTCCAAGGATCCGTAAGGACCGCCTTACACAGTTCCTTGCGAGTGCTATTTCCACCAAACATGGTGAGAAGCTCAAAGCCTTAGAAGAGACAAACCCGACTTCTGCTTCACTGCTTCATTTGACCATGCACAATATCAGTGGCGCATGCGAATCACTCAAGAAGCAAAAGAATTTCCAACTCATGCTTCTTGTCTCGCAACTTGATGGCCAGGATCAGGCATTTATGGATGACATGAGACACCAGATCAATGCTTGGCGAGACCAGCAGGCATTGTCGGAAATCAACCTTGACATTCGCGCACTATACGAAGTCTGTGCTGGCAACGTTGGCAATTGCAAGGGCAAGGAAAATGCTCCGATCGAGGATCGTGCCCCCGACTTCAATATCAGTGAGCGGTATGAACTTGACTGGCTCCAGAGCTTTGCACTTGGCTTGTTCTTCGGCAGGGAGGAAAAGAGCAACGAGGATGGTTTCAGCAAGATCGAGGATGCAGTAAACCATTTCCAAGCACGAATTCGTCGAGGTGAACTGCCAGATTTTGATCTTGAGGGCGACGTAATGTGGTCAATACTGAAGATATATGCTTGGACACACGCTAGAGTGGACCCGGCTCACCAACCCACCTCACCAGCTCTGCCCGCCGACCTGGTCGGTTTGGCCTCTCCATTCGACTCTTCCGACCTCTTCAATTTCTACCACGCTATCGTTTCAAATACAACGCTTCTCGGTGCTAACATTGATGTTGCTAAAGTGGACCAACTTGCAGAAGTCCTCGCGGCTGAACTTTCGGCCAAAGACGATATAGTCTCAGCAATCTATGCTCTCATCCACCTCTCTGATCCTGCAGTCCGACAAGCCATGATCCAAGAGCTGCTCGATCGCTTCGCCGCCGATCTGCCAGGATCTGACTCCGCTACTAGCGACGCAGGAATTCACCTTTGGCAGACATTGACTATGGACCTCAAAATTCCACAATCATGGATATTCATGGCGAAGGCTCGTTATGCGGCTTCTGCCACCAACAACGGTGGCGATAGCATCTCTGAGCTGCGGTATCTCGTTGCTGCGGAGGCGTGGGATCAAGCTCATGATTGTCTCACTAAGCGCGTTGCGCCAAGCTTTGTCGTTGATGAGGATTGGAATGGCCTACTCGAGATGTGCAGACTGTTCGGAGATGAACCGGTGCGACGGGTTGCGGAATGGCAGAACGGCGGTGCAGTGTTTGACCAATTTGGAAAGCTTATGACTGGTTTCACCGCCAAAGAGGATGAACAAGCACTTGCTAGTCTAAGACGAAGGATCGTACAATTTGGTCATCGTTACAATAAGTCACAAACAAAAGGCAAGCACTCGTCTGCCGGGCCAATCCAGCTTGGTCGTCTAAGCAACCACGAACTGGAAGAGCACGTCGCGATCAAAGAAATGGCTAATGCCATCGCACGCTTATACACTCGTGGTGGCAACGTCGGCACAGTCAAGGAAATTCTCGAGATGCCAATCACGCAGGACGTGCGAGCAGAACTTACCATCGGCATGTCTGAGGAACAAGCCCGGCCCAACAAAGATCTTGTCGATTCTGGCTCCGCCAGAGTGAGGACGAGAGGTGGAGCCCGACAACAAGTAGATGATGATGCGGAAATGGCTGATGAAGATGGTGATGGTGATGGTGATGGCGATGGCGCAACTGCTTAGTGGGAGTCTGCGCATCGTGGAAGGAACTTTGTCTATACTTAGTTCAGAGGCAGGAATAGGGTTGCAGACTGCACATTCTACTGATGAATAGGTTTGGTCGATGGGCGATAGGATAGAGTCAATGCACTAGAATCAATGGCTGTAGTATCACGTCGGCGTTATGGTTGCCAGTCGATGTAGTCGACGATACACAAAAGAGCAAGCGTAACATTGCTGCGACGCGTACATGTACGGAATGCTTGCAGCATAGAAAAGAAGTGCTTAGCATGATGAAGGCACTGCGACCAAGAGTCGAATCATCTGATATTGAATTGACTTCCGCGAAGGACCTTCTATTGATACAAGCAGACGGTGTTTCCAGAGGACGTTCTGACATGCTGCCTCCTCCGTCCAATGTCACGATGGTTGTCTACCTAGGTACCTATATTTATTCATCATCTATGGCTCATGTCTATGCGTACCTGCGTAAAGCCAATTGAACTGAATTGAACTTATGATGGTACAGCACGGAACGGAACAGCGTTATTCAAAGGGAGGGAGAGGTATTGTACTATGTATGGATTGTGAAGTCCTTGAGTTTTATGGAGGGTGAGTTGAGAATGTATATTGTGCAAGCAAGTAAGCATTTGCTAGTATACAGTAATAGAGTGTGCAGCCATGGTTGCTGTATACTTATATATAGGGTGTGTACATGGTATGTACGGCCATCGATACCAGGAATCAGTGACCAGATCGCTTGCTTGTTATCTCAATAATGTACATATGCACATACATAACGCATGTTTTATTGAGATGGACTACCTATCGAATCTCAATGGGCAAGCCCGCAAGTTTCTGCAGAACCTGGTCGTGAAGAGTATTGACTTCCTCATTCGTCAATGTGCGCTCATTGCTGCGGTAGTTGATCCTGTAACAGAGGCTTTTCTTGCCTGTCTTGGGGGAAGCGAACTCGTCTACGAGCTTAACGTCCTCGACCAGTGTGCCAGCAACGTCACGTACAATTTCCATGATATCGTTCTCGTGAAAGGCGGCTGGTTGTGTTTCGGCGGGTGATGCCTTGGTTGAGTCGCCCCCTGCAGCTGCGGCGACACCAGCACCGGACGACGATGACGATTCTGCGGCTATAGGTGATGCGCTGGCGGGAGAAGGTCTTATCCAGAAGGAGACGTCTTTGTAGCAAGGGGGATATTTGCTGAAGGGCTTGAATCTGGTGACTTGGCCGTCTTTGAATTGGCTGAGGAATCTTTCGTCTTGGGACCAGAATAATCGGATGTCGGGGATTTCGAAGAGGAGCATTGCTAGTCGTTCTATGCCGATGCCCCAGGCCCAGCCAATTCGGTCTTTGAGGCCTGCGTTGTTTAGGATTTCTTGTTTGACGACGCCGGATCCGAGTAGTTCTAACCACTCGCCTTGCCAGAATACCTCGAGCTCGAAACTCGGGCTGGTGAAGGGGAAGTATGCTTCGATCCACCTTACCTTTAACTGCTCTTGCTTGCCGTCGGGCGTCGCCGCTTGAGCTGCTGTGAAAATCCTTTGGACCAGTAGCTCTAGACTTCGCTTGAGGTGCTGGACTACCAATTCGGATTCTTTTTCGTCATGACAAAGCTGTACAGGATTTGTCTTGTAATTATGGTGTCCGCCTTCGTCGAGTATTTCTAGAGAATGCTTCGGCATGTTGTCGAGGTCTTTCTGTATTTGCGCCATTCTTGCTTCTTGTGCCATTAATCTAGTACCTTTTTCAGTAGTTTTCATTCGGTATTGCTGCCACATTCGAGCACCTTCCATTTGGTGGAAGACTGGGAAATGGCTTCGGTCGATGCTGTCCCGGCGATAGACATCCGCGCAGATCGTATAGCCTTTCTCCGGATTCTGGCTCATATATTGAAACGCTGCATTTTGGTGAGCTGAGGTATGTGTGCGCAACACGGTTTTAGAATCAACGTAGTATGTATCTGTTCGAGAGCGACCAGGGTGGTCCTCGGGAAAGCCGAGAACATCGAAATTGTCTTTGGTGGTAACAACAGGATTCGAAGCAACGTGATTTTTATACAATGGGTATTCAAACACAGATTCTATCAACTTCCTCGTGATATTAATTGGATGATTGGGTGTGTTATACAGAGTGCGGCTCACGAGCCCCAGTATGGAATTGGTAACATTCGAGGTGTCGTCAAAGATGAATGGTTGTCCTAATATGCTTGCACCGGATCGAGGGCTTGCGGTATCCTGTACAATTTTGTTTTGTGGTCCTGAGGCGAGTGAACTTCGAAATTGTGACTCGGCTGTCGTCTCTACTTTGGAATTGCTCGTTGAAGCTTCTTCTGTTTTCTTCGGATCGACCTCTTGACCCTGACTAGCTGACTGTTCAGGAAACGCCGCGAATGGTGAGGAAAGACATCGAGGACTGTAGGACAGCCATTTCTTTGGAGCTACTGATGGAGTGCATTTCACAGGTGAAGCCAAAAGCCTAGCACTCCGAGCAGCCTGAAGGAAAGCGCCCGTTCGCACGAGTTGCATCACGCGGGATTTGTGCAAGTGAACCTTCAAGAAGTGCAAGATGACAGTTCATGCTTGGAGTCCAATCGACTGCGCTTGAGCTTCGATTTGTTCGTGATTGGTTCGCGACCACGCGTTGGAAGCTTGAATTTTTGACCGCATGGCATCTCGAAAACTTCCTAGCTTCTCGAGATCGAAGCAGGACGGCCTTAAATTTATCCCCATCAGCGGCCGTTTGTGGTATGCTAGTTCAAATCAGCATGCGGTCGGAACCCCAATGCCGGGCCGCAGTAGGATGACATGGGATTTTTCTGCGGCTAATAGCTGGCTTGCATTTCCTTTGAACTTGCGACTTTCTTGTGAGATAGAGCTCTGGCGCAATCCGCTTGATCACGTATTTCCTCTTGCTTGCAAGCTGACTGTCTCTAAAGAAAGACGTCGTTCTCCGAACCTCAGCTGCTGGCAGCTCGTCCAATGGATACGAAACCATGTCATCCTTCAAAAGTACCGAAACCGCTTCTTCTCAGATACAGCAGCAAGAGCAGAGAAATGTTATCAAGAAGCCGAAGTCGGGTAACCCTCCCATACACTACCCATTCTGGTTCGGAGGGAGTGCAGCGGCTATGGCAGCTGTCGTAACACATCCTCTCGATCTGATCAAAGTTCGACTGCAAACTCGAACACAGGACGCCCCGAAGTCCATGGTGGGAACTTGTCAGAAGATACTGAAAACCCAAGGCCCACTAGGTCTCTACGCAGGTCTCAGTGCTTCCCTGTTGCGTCAACTTACCTACTCAACCGTGCGATTTGGTGTATACGAGGATCTAAAAATTCGGTTTGCTCCGGAAGCTACTGCAGAAAACCCCAAGGCGAAGCCATCGACGCTGAATCTCATCCTTCAATCTTCCTTGGCAGGCTTTCTTGGTGGCATAGCGGGAAATCCAGGCGATGTTCTCAACGTCCGCATGCAAGCCGACTTTTCCAAACCACCAGAGCAAAGACTGAATTATAAACACGCCCTCGATGGCCTAATACGTATGGTTCGGGAAGAAGGTGTTACGTCGCTCTTTCGAGGCGTTGCTGCCAACTCTGCGCGTGCTCTCCTCATGACATCCTCGCAGCTTGCTTCCTACGACATATCCAAACAGTTCTACATGCACACTTTGGGTATGGGCGACAATATTACCACACATTTTACAGCGTCCCTCACGGCAGGTTTCGTCGCCACCTCTGTTTGTAGCCCTGTTGACGTTGTCAAATCGAGAATTATGAGTGCTACGTCTAAGCAATCAATGGGAGAGGTTATCAGAAAAGCTACAGCACAAGAAGGATATCTCTGGATGTTAAGAGGTTGGGTACCGAGTTTCATGCGTCTGGGACCACACACCATCTTCACTATGATCTTTTTTGAGCAGCATAAGAAATTGTACAGACAATGGAAGTCTCTGGAATGACGTTGATATCCTCCAGAGGTGCGAGGCCGTTGTGATTTTGTACATGTGGGTAATTCTCACGAGCATCAAGCCGTGCGTTTGGGTGCAGCGTTACTGTTGGCGTTGAAGTATGGGTCTTGTATGAGACATCTTGTGTATAACGACCAAAGTTTCTAGAGGTATATCCAAGCTGTATAATTAGAGCACGTGGACAGTCCTTTCGAGCCGTCCAACAAGGTCGGGACTAGGGCTCGTTCACTGTGAAGTCCACTAGTACGACACAAGGTGTTCCGATGCTTGATTGTTCTTCACTTTCTACGCACAATTGCTGAAAACATTTCATGGTCAAACATATTCATTGTACATGGTTGGAAAGTGAAGATCGTGGAATCAATACGCATGGAGCAGCAACGCTAGTGGGTCGGGATAGAATGGTCCGACAGTCCGCGAAATTTCTCGAGATAGCTCATCGACCATTTCTGAAAGCTGTTGCCATCAGACAATACACCATCTATCCCTTCTTGCTTGTCAATTCGATTCCTAGATACTTCGACTTTGTATATCATGTTCTCAAAACAGTTATTGCGCTCCAGCCGTGCGGCTTCCCGACGTCTGCTACAGACTCCTCGAACACAACAGATCGCATCGCCGTCATTACGCATTGCCTCACAATCACGATTACAACCTATCGCATCACAATATTTGTCACGAAGGTGGCAATCGACAGACGCACAAACATCTGAGTCTGCATCTGCTGAGGGTGATGCGAAAGCTGCCGCACCAGAGGATGCTCTCAAGCAAGAAGTAGAAAAACAGAAGAAGGAGATAATAGACCTGAAAGTACGGATACTGCTCTATCTTTCTACGATGAAGCTATGATATCTCGATGAACAAACGCTAACCCAGCATCATTTTTAGGACAAATACCTCCGATCTGTAGCGGACTATCGTAACCTGCAAGACCGCACAGCTCGCGATAGTGCAAATGCTCGACAGTTCGCCATTCAGAAATTCGCAGCAGACCTCCTCGACAGTATAGACAACCTCGACCGCGCACTCTCGTCCGTCCCAGACGCTGCATTGGGCAAATCTTCTTCCGCCACAACCTCAAATACATCCTCTGCAGACCCCAACGTGGCTGCTTCCTCCGAGTCGTCATCTTCGTCCAGCCCTAACCCCGATTTAGTGAACCTGCACAGCGGTCTGAGAATGACCGAGCAGATTATGATGCAGGTCCTAGAGAAGCACGGTCTGAAAAGATTTGACCCCCTCGAAGGTTCTGGCCGGAAATTTGATCCAAATCTTGATGAAGCCACATTCTTCACAAAAGTGGAAGGGAAGCAAGATGGCGATGTATTCTACACTCAGAGTAAGGGATACACGCTCAACGGAAGGGTTATCCGAGCGAGCAAAGTTGGCGTGGTAAAGAATTCTTAGAGCGTCAATAATTCCTATCGCAAGCAGTGACGAGAAGTTTGCGGCAAAAGGAAGACAATCAGGACCTCCACGACCTCAAGTTCGACCACAGATACAAAATGCTGCGAAACGTTGTTCGATATACGTGCGAAACGATCTGCTGTTTTGTTTGGATCCGGTTGCCTTCTTGAAGCCGCGCGCAAGTCCTTCTTCACGCACAGGTGCAAGCAGCTACGCGCCTCGAGATTAGGTCAGAGCTGGAACCTGGCCTGGATACAAGTCATGGTGTGATTTCGTTCCAGCACCTGATACAAGATCAACAAATGGCGGGATGGAGGTGATTCTGCCCTTCAAAAGAAACAAGGGCTGCGTCACTGAGTGCTCCCACAGCACAGTGTGTACAACCAACTGAACGGATTGGATGGATATCGGCTCGGCATAGATATTTGAAAAGTGTACACCTACTATATTCTCTCTCCTCAAAAATGAAACGGCGTGGACGGCACGAACCCAGCATTCGAGCTGATGGGATGGGTGTGAGTATTTCGGTTAGACGAGATGTCAAAAGCATGGTGTGTTAATAGATAATAATACAAGCATGACTGAAGAATCCACCATTCCTATGATCGTGTCATTTAAAGTTAACAGGCAGGTTATTACGTTTCAATCACATCTGTCAAATAACTACAGATTCGACGACGGAAGTTTGCAATCAAGGTTGGACGTTGGAAGCTGGAGTTGAGGGAAAATCATTGCACATACATTTTCGAGCAATCAGGTTTGAAAGTTGCGAAATTCATGCTTCACAATCGCTTCGCTAGTATCTTTCTGAACACTTGATAAGAGGACTAATGGTCTCACCTCGCTATGCTATGTAGCGTCGCTCATCTCGAGTCTAGCTCGTGTCGACGACCTGATGACCTGCCGTCGAGTTCAGCTGGGGCTGCCCAGCAACACACAATAACACACCTAACAACACTCTCAAGCTCTCTCAGACTCCAAGACATCGAACTTGTTTCCAGTGTTCACGTCCGCGCTATTACCACTACCTGCATGATGCTCCGAGCCCGCAGAAGCAGCATTCTGAGCGCTGACTTTCTGGAAACCTTGCAATGCTACACGTCCTGGGTCGTTGGGGCCGCCGACATCTCCGGTGAATGTTTTTGTTTGTGGGATGTCGCCTTCTGTCAGGTTCTCGCCTTTCGGCTTTAGCTCGCCTTCGCTTCTGATGTTTCCTGCTGCGGCGGCGGCGTAGTTTGGTGCCTTCTCTGCTCCTGATGAGGAGGAGGTTGAGGTTGATGTCGTGTTGCTCTGACCAGTACTTTGGCTGGTGTTGCCGGAGCCGGAGGAGCCGCCTTTGGATGCCTCGGTAGACGAGGAGCCAGTTGTTGCGCCATCAGCGAAGCTATCTCCTGTTGCACCGCTAGCAGTGTTTGCAGCGGTCGGTTTCTGTGACACGCTTCCTGACTGCGTTGCTCCGCCGACATAACCTTCTTGGCTGTGGACGCCGGAGAAGTCTGCGTTGCTAGCTGGCTCGTATTTTTCGCCACTCACGCCCTTCTCGTCTGAGCCCATACCCTGGTCATTTCGATCCTCGCGGGTAGCGCCGTCGGGAGCTGCATTCAGGGTGCTGGCGCCTGAGGTGTCGGTGGTGTTGAGAGTGCTGTTGGCACCCTTGACGGACATGATGTTGGCATTTTCGTTCTCGGAGAAGACACCGCCTGATTTTATGGACTCGGCGGCGAGAGAGTCGGATGCTACTGCTCCAGTTGACTCTTGAGGAGCGTCGGAGGGGTGGACTTGAGGGGCTTTAGGGTTAGCTGCGGAAGACATGTTTATGTATTGGTATTGAGTCGTAGAAAGGTGTTGAGTTTGTATTTGGGGTCCGAGATTGGGAAATACAGAAAGTGATCTCGTGAGTAACTCGTGTTGGAAGCAAGCAAGGTATTCTTACTTGTAGATTCATTTGAACCTATGTATGCGCATTTGCAGCATCATTTGTATATGACATCACACATTGATGATGCACTTTGCGGGTACTTCAATCAGTACATGAGGTCACGCTGTGAAGCGGGACATGCATAATCTCATCGTTGGCGCATTCAGGACATGAAAGGGATCTTCAAGGACGAGACCACGAATACGAGGATACGATATCGCTTCCTGAGCATCTGGAATTGCAAGACTTGTTCAACGTCAGGAGGTATGGTGTATCATTTTGGACTACCATACATCTAGTATATGGTCAGGCCTGCAAGAGCTCTGGCTTGAATGTGGGATTATAATGTTGAAATTGCACTCGAGTTGTCCTCGTGTTAGTCTCTAGTATTGGTCCTCAGTGGAGACGGTTTTGAAGCCTGACGAGGTGCCGTCACGCGCCAACTCAGGGAGAACATCACTGGTGTCGACCTCCATGTCGTGAACTGTTCGTTCCGTGCCGCATAATCGATAGAATCTTGTTCAACCACCTCATCTCAAAGCTTTGCGAGCAAACGTAGGCAGTACGAATGATGCCCGGTGGACAGCTTGGTTGTAATACTTGCATATTTTTTCCTCCTCTTCCGTGCTCCAGCTACGAACTGGCTCTTTGAGATTGCGGCTGGCGTCCTTGCAGCAGACCATAAACCCGATCTGACCGGAGGGGTAGGTAGGAATAGTGGTATACGCATATTCGACGTTCGGGAAGACTTGTTTGCAATCAGCCTTGAGCTTGGTGATCAGAGGTAGGTGGAGCCATGGGCTTTCAGCTAGAGGTGAGTCAAGTCAGCATTAGGTCTTGAGCTGTGGGGACGTGTCAATGGGAGCGGATATGTTTGGGTTGTACAACCTTGAGTAGTGATGACACCTCCCTCCTTGAGTGCGCCGAAAAGCAGCTCGAAGTATGGCTTCTGGAAAAGGGACTCTGCAGGACCTTCTGGATCGCTGCTATCAGTGACTATAACGTCGAACTCGTTCTTGTAGTCGTCGAGAAACTTGAAGCCATCCCCAATATGGACGGTCACGGCAGGGTGTTGGTAGCCAATGGACATGCCCGGCAAGTACTTCTTGCTGACACGAATAACAGCCTCATCAATGTCGCATAGCACTGCCTTCTCCACCGTCTCATGCTTGACGACTTCTCGAAGAACACCACCATCACCACCACCAATGACAAGCACGTTCTTGGGGTTGGGGTGTGAGTTCATGGCCAAGTGTGTGATCATCTCCTGGTAGGAGAACTCGTCTCTTTCTGTGCATTGAATAACATTGTCGAGAACCAACACGGTGCCATAGTCAGTGCTCTCAAACACAAGCACATCTTGGTACTTCGACTTCTCGTGGTGAAGGACTTGGTTCACTTTCAAGGTCATAGCCTGGCCTGGCCACATGTTTGAGATCTCTCGGAACCATCCATCTGGAACCTGTCAGCCTGAATGTTATCACATGTATAACTTTCCTAACCTTTGATAGTGGGGTGCTCGATTTCTGTCATGTTGTTGGATTGAGAGCGTTTCTGGTGGGATCTGACGGGTCACAATGGAAAGACTGGTGTTAATGCTAAACTGTAAAGAAAGTACTTATGATGACAAGTCCAGTAATGGGAACAAGAAGAGCAGAAGGAGTCAACGAGAAATTGTACACACGATCAGTCTACCAGCGATTGCGATTCTCTAAGTGTGGCATGAAAACATTCGACACAAAATGTGACGTTTGCCCATTGTTATACCAAACATTTGAACGAATGAACGGCCAGCAGTGCAGTAAAGCCCATGTTTTTGCACGAAAATTTTGAATGGATGAAATTCCTCCCTTGTTACCACTCCAGGATTGGTCAGACGAAAATCGTGTAGCTCTTTACATAAAAATGGACAAATTCGAAGCTTCTGCAAGTTGGTGGGGTTGACGGTACCTGCTTCGCTTCATTCCGGATCATGCCGCACACCTGGGCTTGTCTCATTACCATAGTTTCACATGCGAGCAGGGTACAGTCAGAAGAGGTGAGAGGCATTACAACTGAGTAATAGGAGATGCTACCGTTGCTGTCTCTAGTGTCAGAAAATCGCATCGGGCTTGCTCATTTCTCTAAATATTCATTCAGACAACCAGCACACCTTACGCTTACGGCTTGAAGCACGTTTGAGGATGTACTGTAGGGCTCAATAGTGTGTACCCTAGCAGCCACCTCGCTCTTCTCAAGGGAATATATCGGCTCTTTTGTCGCAGTAACGCAGTTACCACGAGGCGATACTATCAGGGCATGCTACTCTGAGGTCCAAAGCACATTGCTAACAATAATTATCCATATATCTTCGGGAACGGGCGACTAGATAACTCGGATATTCCTCAGGCTAGAATTCGCCAGGCATCACATTTCGGATCAAAGTTTCCCCTAGCGGTGGAGGTGGTGGGTCCTTCAATTGTTTCAGATCGGTGACATCTGTGATGGTATGGACTGCGCTTTGCACAAGTAACACAATGTGAAGTACTGTTGGTGGTGACAATCTCTTTTGCCTTAGAGGCACCATTTGTGATCATGGCTGTGGCAAAGTACGACGAGGATGCGCAAATGCTGGAATCGCTTTCAGATGTTGGAACTGATTCGGACCGGGATGGGGAGGTTGCTCATTCAACCTCGAAAGACGAGGAGGTGTTGCACGACCACGATGAGGCAGAGCGCTTGTTAATGAAGCGGAAATCTGATACTGGTATGGAGGAAAAGTCTAAGTCTTGGCCACACACCAAGAGATCACAGAAAGACAAACAGCGAAATGGGAGGAGTAAGCGCAAGTCAAGTACAAACGAGGGTGCCTCGCATTTGGTGTATGAGATGGAAGAAGGCTTTAAAGACACCAGCTCCAACAGCTCTGCCGACTCTCTTGTTCTAACCGGCACGCAGTGGCAGAAGACCTCAGCCAGCCATCGTCCATATCTACGCTTTGTACTAATGTTCACAATTGTATCAATATTTTTCGCTCTCCTTGCATATGGTGCATACAGGGCTTCGCATTCGTCACAATCGATCTCAGCCAGACAGTTTAGCAATGGCACCCATGTTTTCGACGCCACTACTATTCTCATCTCGTTGGATGGCTTCCGTGCCGACTTCTTACAGCGTGAGCTGACACCCTCTCTCAGTGCCTTTGTGGAATCTGGCGTGTCGCCGAGCTACATGTTACCCTCATTTCCTTCGGTCACATTTCCGAACCACTACACTTTGGTTACGGGCCTATATCCTGAAAGTCACGGCATTGTAGGCAACCAATTTTGGGACCCTGAATTCGAACAAGAATTCTTTTATACGAACACGTCTAGTTCTATGCACGCCAAGTGGTGGTCAAAGGCCGAACCTCTATGGGTCACGGCCGAGAAACAGGGCGTCAAAACGGCGATTCATATGTGGCCCGGCTCCGAGGCACACGTCTTGGGGGTTGAGCCAACATATCTGGATAAGTTCAACGAGCACGAGAAGCTACCGAAGAAGGTAGACCGAATCCTACAATTGCTCGACATGGAGAGGGAACAAAGGCCGCAGCTAATTGCTGCATATGTTCCCGATGTGGACAGGGATGGGCACGCGTTTGGTCCTAACAGCACCGAAATTCGTGCCACTATTGCAGAGGCTGATAACATGCTTACTCTACTTGTTGAAGGACTTTACAATCGGAATCTCACAGAGATTGTGAATGTAATTGTGGTCAGTGACCACGGAATGGCAACCATGTCAGTGAACAGAATGGTTCAGTTAGATGACATTGTTGATATGAGCTTGATCGACCACATCGATGGGTGGCCGCTGCGAGGCTTGCGACTTAAGAACGCTGAACAGGATGTTCCTATTATGTATGAGCAACTGTTGGACGCGGCAAACCAGGCTGGTACGTTTGACGTATACACTCTTAACACCATGCCGGAGAGATACCACTTTGCAAACAATCCTCGCATTGCGCCTCTTTGGATCGTTCCCAAGACCGGCTGGCTGGTCATTGAGAAGCAAGGCTTCGACATTGCTGCCACCCTTGAAGCTGGCGAGGAGTTTCATCCTCGAGGACTGCATGGATTTGACCATGAGCACCCCTTGATGCGAGCCATCTTTATCGCTCGTGGGCCTGCTTTTCCACACACTCCAAACAGTCGGTTACCAGTATTTCAAAACATTGAGGTGTATAACATAGTCTGTGATTCATTAGGCATTCAGCCGCACAGCAACAACGGCACAATCCGCCTGCCGATGAAGCCGGAAGGCTTGCACAGTGATTTGGGGATTTCCCCTAAGCCACCGAACGATGATCCTGCAGATATACACGAAGACCCTGTGTCGTCTGAAAATAACTTTCCTGAACCTGGGAAGGAATCTTCGAACACAAGCCTACCTGAGGCTCCAAGTTCCGATCAACCGGAAAGCAGCGCGAAGGGCAATTGGTGGACATACCTGCACGATCAATTAGAAAAAGCAAAAGACTGGGCTGAAGAATTTATCGACTCGATCAGAAACAACAAAGACCCGTCAAATGGTACAAGCACGAGCTGAAGCGAGTGACTGCCCAGTGAACAATCCCTGGACAAGGCTAGATGTGTAGTATCTGGTAGATATATGCCTTGTATTGAATATCATACCCCAAACTTGTAGAACAGAAACCAATCATTGTTTCGTTGTTGTGTTACTGGATTCCCCATGGGGACTTCGAGCGCATACCAGAAGGAACACAGGTTTGTGTCGCATGTTCCTTCGAACGCTGCCTCGAATGTATGAATATCAGTAGATCAAGGCATACACAGATTACTGCACGAGAAGCTGTGCCGCATTGAGGATCAGCATATTGTACTTGTATGCGACGGCAAGTTGGTGCATCGGATTCAACCTTGGATCCTGTTTCTCAGCACACAAGTAGGTTGAGAGGATGCCGGTGATTCGATGGATAGCAGGGGGCGGCACACATCATCATGCATGGTAGGAGGCAGGGGTATGGCGGGATCTCACGCCAATGGCTTTTCTTGGCATGAGAAACGCAGTTGTGAATGGGGCCGAAGCAAAACAAGCTTATGACTGGGCAGCAGACAAGCATCGACAAGAGGTGGAATAAGGAGGCCTGATCCATGCATGAATGCTTCAATTTTGAGATTATTGAAACTACGAAACTACCAGAATACAAACGTCTAACAGTGTTGTGACCCAAAAATGATGGTTAAAGAGTATGCAGCCGCCATCGTGGCTTTGACGGGAGTGTCCATGTTCAATGAGCTGGTGGCTTTCGTCTTTGAGTTTTGCGGTGCCCGACAGCCAACTGACCAGCCTTCTCCACGACTTTCACTCCACCAGCAGCAACAATACGTCAATGCTTGGGGGGCTCGAAATACCCATACCAGGCATCGTTTCTGTGTGTTCTCGTGTGGTATTACCTTGCGCCCCATACACAGTTGTATGGAGTTGGCTGTAGTGACAAATATACAGCAGAGATCTTTGACTAGCATTCTCAAGGATTCACATGGCGCAGAAAACCCAGCTTGTTCGCGTGATTTGGACATGGAGGGCGCCCAGTTGTGGGCATAGTGGTATGACGATCATCATCACGCGAGTTCCAGTCAACCGCGCTTGTTGATATTCAGTCCACACACGGTATGGTAGCAGTGGAACCTTTGGCTTTCCATCCTTCGTTTGACGCCCCGTCATGGTCTTGAGGCAGAACCGCACCACCCCCCACAGAATCCTCAATTCACTGTTACATCAGCACGCACCAATTATGCATTATGTGCTCACCAACACGCTACTTGCCATTCCTGTTTGAAGTTCTTTTAAATTGAGTGCTAATCCGGAGTATGTTATCTAGACGTTAATCCACTTTACGCTCTCCGTCCTTGCTCACCATCTTCGCAGGCTTCCCCATCACCGCCTACCTGCTCTTCACAATTCTCGATTTCGCTAGTCGCGTTGCTGGTATAGCGCCTTTCTTATGCTCTCAAACAGTTACAAATATTAGAGAATCTCGCCATCATGGCGGACACATTAGCATATCATCCAGCTGAAGCGAATACACAAGAAAAGCAACGTCGCGGTTCATCCTCATCCCGAACCGAAACGTCGCCAGAAGACCCTCCACAGCACAAGGAACAAGTTGGCAGAACCAAAGATGGCAAGATAGAGCTCACAGAAGAAGACTGTTATGATGAGCTTGGCTTTAGCTTCCCAAAATGGAAGAAATGGACAATTCTCTCCATCATCTTTATGGTACAGGTTTCCATGAATTTCAATACTTCTCTATATTCAAATGCCTTGACTGGCATTGAGAAAGACTTCAAAGTTTCTGCACAGGCTGCTCGTCTGGGTGCTGCCATCTATCTCATCACATACGCTTTTGGCTGTGAGCTATGGGCCCCATGGTCTGAGGAGCTAGGCAGGAAATGGGTTCTGCAAGCTTCACTTTTCTTGACCAATATCTGGCAGATCCCAGTCGCATTAGCACCTAATTTCGGTACTATCCTTGCGTTTCGTGCCCTTGGTGGTCTCTCGACTGCAGGTGGTTCTGTCACGCTCGCCATGGTCGCTGATATGTGGGAAGCCGACAACCAGCAGTATGCGGTTGCGTTCATCGTTTTCTCGTCCGTAGGTGGTTCCGTACTTGGACCCATTGTTGGTGGCTTCGTCGAGCAATATTGCATCTGGCAATGGAACATCTGGATTCAGTTGATATTTGGGGTCTTCGTTCAAGTCATCCATCTGTGGGTCCCCGAGACTCGAACCACCATACTGATGGACAGGATCGCAAAGAAGCGACGCCAATCGGGACAGCAACCGAACATATATGGACCCAACGAGCTCAAGACGTTCAAAGAGCGATTCAGCGCCAAAGAAATCCTCGTCACCTGGATGCGACCTTTCCGAATGTTTTTGACTGAGCCTATCGTCTTGGTATTGTCACTGCTCTCCGGTTTCTCCGACGCTCTGATTTTCATGTTCATCCAGTCCTTCTCCCTTGTTTACAAGCAGTGGAATTTCAAGCCGTGGGCTGTTGGTGTCTCGTTTTGTGCCATTGGCCTCGGTTACTTAATTTCGTGGTTGTCGTTCTTCCCCGCAATCAGGCGTAACATCAAAGAAAGGGAGCGGAACCCTGAGGACGAACGAGCACAATATGAATCTCGACTTTGGTGGTTGCTCTACACTGCACCTTGCCTGCCAATAGGTCTGATTATTTTTGCCTGGACGTGTACTGGTCCACCTCTTCACTGGATCGGATCGATGATTGCAGCTGTTATTGTCGGAATTGCCAACTATGCCATTTACATGGCAACAATCGACTACATGATTTGCGCCTATGGCCCATATTCTGCCTCAGCAACTGGCGGCAACGGGTGGTCTCGAGACTTCCTCGCGGGTGTGCTCACCCTCCCAGCCACTCCATTCTTCTCAAGTAAGTTCCATCTCACTATGGCACAAAACACATCACTAATAGATTTGGTAGATATTGGCAAGAAACCACTAGCTTACGCCACCACGATACTATTTTGCATTTCTTCCGTCCTAGTCGTTGCAGTCTACATCATTTACTGGAAGGGTCCCGTGCTCCGAAAGAGGTCTCCCTTCGCCCAACAACTTTCTGGAGCCCGCACAGAAACCAACGAACGACGACGTTCCTCTGCCACGGCATCCAATGCTCGCCGAGGAACAGAAAAAGAGTAATTAAAGAAGGAAAATGACATGCAGGCAAGACTCCAGTTTAGGCAGGAGTCAATCAAAGAAGACGATTAGACTCATGAACGGGTTGGAAAGAAGGAGTCTGCAAGAGCAGAGGCGTCATAGCAAGGACTTGGTCTAGGCTACTTTTTTTTTTCTTCGAAAGAATACCCACTTTGAAAACGAATTCTGGATTAGTGTAGAATACACTTTTGACACAACCTTGGGGCAAACAATCTAGAGAGAGTTTATGAGGGATTGTGTGATACGGTACTGGTTGTCTTCAATCAACCAAAAGAACGAATTAACGGCCAGGTACAAGTAAATAGCTTAGATACCCCTTTTCATACAGTAATTGTAATAAAGAAGACTGTTCAGCACGACGTCCAAAAAGCGTCCAATCATTCACTTAACGAATATTTTCTACCATGCATGAATGCAATGCATCAATCAACATCCATCATCCCCCCCTCCCGACTCTGCCTCTCATAAACATCCCTATACCTCTGCACCGCCACCCCAAGCCCCCTAATACACGGCCCCAACAACTCCCTCACCACCCCCTCCCCACCCCCAATAGCCTTAACATCAACCTTCCTCCTCTTCCCCGTCTTCTGAAATATCTCATTCGCCTGCTCCTGCAGTTTCCGTATTCGATCGTCGCGTTCGGATTTGGCGTCGGTGGCGATGGTGTCGATGCGGGTGAGGGCGTTGTTGAGCGATTCGAGGAGGGAGGATAGTTCAGCTGTGCGGTTGCTGTCGCCGGAGAGGAAGGCGGACCAGAATTGGCGGAGGAATTCGTGAGTTGTGCTGTGGGTTAGGAGGAGGCGGTCGTATATGGAGGGGGAGAGGCCGCCTGTGTGAGGGGAGGATTTTGTGGGGTCTGTGGTTGTGGAGGGGCCTTCGGTGGATTGTTGTTGTTGTTGTTGGTCGCGGGTGGCAGTTGTGAGGGCTTTTATGTGTGTTGATGCTATTGTTGTGCCGGTTGGTGGTTTGTTTGCGGAGCGAGTGGTGTTGTCGTCGTCGTCGTCGTCTGTGTCGTCAAGGTCGATTTCTGGGACTTGTGGTTTGGAGGTGGGGGAGTAGTGTTTTTCTAGGTCTCTGGTTACGCGTTGAATGGCTTTTGTGGGATTTAGGGCGCGGATGCGTGCGAGTTCGCTGTCTTCGTTTGTGGTTTGGTTGGTGTTGAAGATGTGTGATTGGTCGCGGATGGTCAGAGCGATGTGGTGTTGTGATTCTTGAGCGGAGAGGTCCCGGAGGCGCAGTTGTTCGAATTCGTGCTCGTCTACGCCGATAGGAGCTGAGACGTCAGTGTCGGACGGTTTGACTGCCGCCATGAGTTTTTCGCTTATTGCGTTGAGCCGTCGGATGATTGGACCTTTGTCAAGGGAGGTTTGTCGGTTCTCGACATCGGGAATGTTGCCCTGACGTTGACTGTGGTTCACCTCATTACCTTCGAGGTCAATGAACTTGGGAATGTGCAATTCGGTTGAGGTTGGCCGTACTCCTGTTAGTTCTGGGTGATCGAGGTATTGGTCAAGGATGGCGTCTCGAGCTTCAGCTCTACGATCAAATTTGAGGCCACGAAGTGCTGAGAACAGTTGGCTTTGGAAGAATCGTGACCAGAATTCGCGTTCGTCTTTGATCTTCTTGGGTACGACTTCATCGTAGACGATTCTCATGATGGCGTATTGCTCGAAGATTGCTTTGATATGTTCGGACGTCAAGTTGAGGACTGTGCCGCCCTCTGCCTTCTTGATCTCCGAGAACACATTGTATTGACCTTTGTTCTGAGATTGCGCCAGCGCGTGTGCTCGTAGGAGATGTACTCTTGACGCCCAAAATTGTTTCGTGAATTGTATTAGTGATAGAGACTCGGGTTTCATATTCCGTGCCTCCATGAAAGTTCTTTGCAGTTCTAAATTGTCCTTGAGCAGTGCCTGCTGCAGTCGGACATCGGAGATGAGTTTCTCATCATCCTCCCAAGAACTATTTCTTCCTCCCGAAATTGCAGCGGCGATAGTCATGGCAGCAGATTGGCCAGCACTCGCATGAGTCACACTATTCTGGCTTACTTTGGTCATGGCCTGAGTGAGCACATCCCTAATAACATTGGCTTCCCCTCTTGCATCCGTTTTAGAGGTAAAGTTGAAGACATGTGAGGCGGATTCTGTCCTGCCAGGTTCCGTGACGAAGACTTTCAGCATGACCTTCGGCTTGTCCGCCGCGGTCTGCTGCAGATTCGTGATTCTGGAGATATCAAGAGTCAAAGCCTCTGAGGCGCCTGAAGGAGTGGAAGGCGTCCATGATACTGATCTTTGGTCCTTTGCTACAGAGAGAATGCCATCGATCTTTTTGTATACAACTGAAGCGCTAGCGGCAGCCATGTTACCCATTCGACACGCTTGTTGAGCGACTATCCGGCAAGTATGCAGAGATCTCGAAGACTAAGGTTGATATGTTGTGGTGGAGGCAGATTAGATATTCGTGTCAGTGTGAGAGGGCGTACATAATATTGTGATATAAATTTATAAACGCGAAAAATACAATGGACTACCGTTAGTCTATTTGTCACTGCCAACAGGTAATGGTACAAGAAGCCGAATGTGAAACGCCAGTCAAGCAGAGAGTATGGAGGATGTGAGTAAGGATCACGAAGAGCACATGCCTGGCTCGACGTTCTGGTGCACAGCAAGTGAAGTGATGGGTGGAGGTCGAGATGACTACTGTAAAAGTCAGAATTAAACAAATTGACCGGTATTTACGTTTTTGGATCGGTGAACATGCAGCCACCTTCTTCTGGTGTAGTTTGGCCAGTCGTTGCAGGCAGCCACTGTCTTATCAACATGCTGCATTTTCGTACTGTAGAGACAGCTGTAGATTACAGTAACAATTCAGAGTTTCATGCAGCACTCAAGGTATGGAACGGTAGTTCTCAAGCAGCGCTCCTCAGTGGTAACATTGTCAAGCATAAACGCTGGGATAGGCACCTCACGAATGGAAAATTTATTCAGAGATTAACAAACGCTCGCCTGTTATGAACGGCGTAATTAGGAGGTTATATGACCAAGATAATCGTTGCTACCCGTTTTGCAGCTTGTTGTACAATTTCCCTAGCCCAATGCTACTCCCAAGCCATCGTCTTGGTTCCCTCACACCCTCTTCTATGGAACATCCCCACATGGTACATGAAGGCCATCAGTGTGACACACGATGCAAGCCCGGCCTCTCACAGCCTCGTCAACGTGAGATGTCGTTAGTGCTCGTTCAGACTTGCCTTATGGCCATCTGTTGTTCTGAACCTGCCAAAAGTTTGAGCTTGATCCAACCAAAACGTGCCCAACGGCGCCACGCATCTCATAATCGCTGATATCGTGAATGACTCTTCAAGTCTGTTTCATCAGAGGATACCTGACGGATATCAACGCATTTGGAGTCGACTATCTGTAGCCATTGTTGTGGTGACTGGCCTCCATATGCCGATGGCGGATCAGTCTGCTTCTTTGAGGTGCCAGCTACTCGAGTTCTGTGAGCATGACCTGTGGATGACGATATTCAGCTTCGTGCATGTAGGTGCTCATGCGAAGCTTTCGCAGCCCGCTTTTGTAATCCTACACAATGTGCTTACTTCGAAGACTGTTGGGTGGCGACCTGCACTCTCTCTGCTTCATCGTTGTCTGCTTCTTGCTTCACAGGGGCTTGTTGTTCCTCAAGGTTCAGATAATAGTCGTACTCATTCGGAGTGCGGAACTTCCACATTTTCAGATACTGCAGACCATCAATGTTGCGGGGATTGGCAGGTCGACTATCTGCATCGATGTATAGGGTGTCATGAGGATAGACATCGCGACCAACGAACGGCGTCAACTATCACTGAATAAGCTTCATACTGTAGTATCCTTTCAAATCATCGTACCTTGAGATTTTTCAACTCGGGCACGACATAATGTCGAACCTTGCGCCAATCTATAACATAGCTGCCATGTTGAGTATGAGCTCCTAGCGAACCTGTTTGGTTCCCTCGATAAAAACCGGGTCCAACTCGTTTGGTAGTAAACGCTACGCGCGATTTCGTGCGCCTGCAAAGCACTGGCGAAGGTCTCATGTTTTGTGCAAGTAGTGGTGGCTAGGAAACAGATTCAGCTTCGACGACCGAACGACCGGCCGTATGTAACGGGAAAAGGGATGAATCGACGCAGTACACACGTTCGAGGATCACTCAGAACTTCAGATGTTGGATCGGAGTCGATCGCAAGGCTCGCGGGTTTGCGTGATGAAGTGCGCTCTAGGTTCTCTTGTTCCACCGGAAAAAGTTTTGTCGTCCTCTCTTTTATCCCGCCGATAGTGCCACCAGAAGTTTGTGCTTCTTAACACGTCAACGTCACAATGCCGCGACAAGCGCATGGTCGTCCGCTACACGAGAGTGGGCCAGCCAAAACACGAAAAAGAAAACCTGCAAAAAGCGGCGGTCTCAATGCACTCGAGACTGCCGAAAAACAATTTCCCGAGAAGATCAAGATTCGACAGCACCGACTAGGCGAGGTTGAGGACGACGAAGATATACCCCAAACTCGCCAAGATGCAGACGAAAGGTCATCAAAACGGAGAAAGATCGACACATCCCTGGATGCGCACGATTCTGACGAAGAGGGCACTGATCCCGAAGGCAATCCGTGGCACGTGGGGGTAGACGAAGAGGATGAAGACAGTGATATTGATAGTGACGAGGCATTTGGTGACAGCGACGAGGAAAAGTTCGCTGATTTTACATTTCGAGGCAGTGCTCAAACCGTAGATGAAGCGCCAAAGCCTACGAAGAAGCAGGTTTCTCGACCACGGCTCGATCTGATAGAGGAGGACGCCGCTACTGAAGGCAGTGACGCTGGGTTCGAAGGTCTGGACGATGCTGAGGACGAGGACGAGGACGAGGACGACGATCTAGGAGAAGACGCTATTGACCTAGCCGCCGCTCTAGACATGAATGAGGAAGAAGAGCGCAAAGAGGCAGAACGAAGTAGCAGGAAGGGAAAATCTCAGAAAAACAGTCAGCGAAATACTATGCGTAATAGCAGCGAAAATTCTGCTATCTCAGACGCTAATGAGGAGAGTGATGAAGACGAGGATGATGATGCTTATTCTGGGCTTTCCATTTCGGAAGATGAAGGAGATGAAGAGACCACAGCACGTCTACAAAATTTTGTCAACGGTCTCACGCCTGCTCAGAAGGATGGGATATCCAAGTCCAAGTCACGGTCTTCACAATCATTGCCGGATAAACCATCTCAATTTGCTCTTCCCTCAACAGGATTGTCAATTGCAGATCTGATGCAGTATGTAAAGGATCCAGTGCAAAGGCAGTCACTGAAGATACTACAAGCTGGAGAGCGTGAAGAGCCATCGCATCGCAAGGGTGGCGTCCCTGGAAAGCTGGCAGCCCCTCTTGCTAAGCGACAGCAGGATCGTCTTGATCGAGTTGCTGCTTACGACAAGAGCAAGCAGACCATGGAGCGGTGGGTTGATACTGTCAAGCAGGGTCGTCGTGCCGAACATGTGACGTTTCCTCTCCAAGACCCTGCAATGGCTTCAGCTACTAACATCAAGTCCCTGCAACCCATCAACCAAACTCAGCCTCAGTCGGCGTTAGAAGAGAAGATTCGAGAGATCATGCACGAGAGTGGATTTCAAACACAAGACGGTGAGGACGAAGAAGGCCAGCAGAGAAAATATGAAGAGCTACAGGAGAAGAAGCTGCCCCTTGAAGAAGTACAGGCACGTCGACAAGAATTAAGACTGCAGCGAGAACTTATGTTCCGGGAAGAAGTCAGAGCGAAGAGGATCAAGAAGATTAAGAGCAAGGCCTACCGGAGGGTTCATAGAAAGGAGAGAGACAAATTTGCTGTACAAGAGCACGAAAGACTTGCGGCTGCCGGTATTCTGAACTCCGATGAGGAACGTGAGCGCAACGACAAAAGGCGAGCCGAGGAGCGAATGGGTGCTCGACATCGCGAGGGCAAGTGGGCCAAGAGTGCGAAAGCTACTGGTCAGACAACTTGGAACGAGGATGCAAAGGCCGGAGTGTCAGAAATGGCAAGACGTGATGAAGAGCTGAGAAGACGCATTGAAGGCAAAACTATTCACGGTTCGGACGAGTCAGACTCAGGCACCGAATCGGCCTCTGATTACGATTCAAATGAAGATGACGCAAGATGGAACCAGAAGTTGGACAGTCTTGAAGCAGAGCAACCGCCGAGCGGCAAGTCTAAGCTGGCAGACATGGCATTTATGAAAAAGGCAGAAGCCGTGAGGAAAGCACACAACGACGAAGAGTTACGTCAGCTCAAGAAGAGCATGAACGGAGGTGACGATGTTTCCTCGATGGACGGCTCTGAAAGTGATGCCCCAGCCAGGCAGAAGTATGGCAGCGCGACGGTGCAACAGAAGAAGGCCAGGCCGCCAGTTGTACGAAATGAGTTTGAAGAACGCTTGTCTGAAGACGAAGTGGAAGACTTGGGGGTGGGGACAAGCGTTGGAGTTGACCAGCCTCTTCCAGTTTCGGCAGCTTTGAACACGTCTGGAGCCAATGGAAAGATTGCACTGAGTGCAGTGAAGCAGCTGCCAGATACACAGCGCCCCAAACATGCCACAGACTTGACAAAGGGCAAATCGAAAGCTTCCAGAACGGTGGCGAAGCCGCCACAATCCGAGCTAGACGATTACACCAGCCCTTCGGAATCAGAGCATGAGCAAGCTGATGGTCTTGATGCAAAGGATCGACTTGCTTTGGACATTTTTGCTGGTGACGACGAGGAAGATCTACGAAAACAGTTTGAAAAAGAGAAGAAGGATACGGTCAAGGAAGAGGGAGATCAAGTTGTTGACAACACTCTTCCTGGTTGGGGCAATTGGACCGGGGCTGGCATTAGTAAGCGAGAGCAAAGCAAGTCGAAAGGCCGATTTCTCTCCACTATCAAAGGAGTTGCTCCCGAAGCGCGAAAGGATGCGAAGCTGGACCGAGTTATCGTGAATGAGAAACGTGTTAAGAAGAATGGCAAGTACCTCGCAACTGAGCTACCACATCCATTTGAGTCTCGACAACAATACGAGCGGTCACTGCGACTGCCGATGGGACCAGAATGGAGCACCCGCAACCATTTCCAGGATGCTATCAAGCCTAGAGTGCTTCTCAAGCAAGGCCAGGTCATCAAGCCTATGGCGAGGCCAATTGTTTGAGAGGATCATTTGTCAAGAAGGCATCAATACCATTCCATTTTCCACACAACCGAAATCTTGACACGGTGTTTGCATAAATGTACTTCGTTCCTGGAGGTCGGAAGATATCACTTGACAAACTGACAGTACAACGGAATACCTGATTCTTCTAGGAATGTATCCACCTCCCATTCTCAGAGGCGGGATCAAGGGGCTCAAGGCAGGAAGCAGACGTGTCTTGGGTAACATTCCGTGCCATGTCTGTCCACGAACTCCCTCAAATTCGTCACTGAGTCTTAGACAAAATCCACATCAACCAAACTTGATGTTTTCTGTTACCCTAATGTTTTCGCGTCTGTGTTCTAATCTTCGAAATGCTCAGCTAATCCCCAGGCAGTGTGTTGTCGGCCTTGCATGGATCGTTATACGACGCGTAAGGGCACTACTATCGTTGGTCCAGGTACTTTGAAGACCCTCACTCATCTCTCGCTCTTACGTTGACCTTTCAAACACGATGGTACAACTGTTCGGCGACAAATTATCGCTTCGATCACGGGCATGCAACCCACCATGGCAAAATCTTCCTCCAGGTCAAGGTGAGACAGCTTTTAGCAGTCGGCTGGGAAGGCGCTATGACAAGTACTCGGGCCTCATTCTCCTTCTCCTGCTTCTCCTGCTTCAACCACGACCATGTCCTAGCAGGCGCGCGTGCCCTCTACCTGCCTCCTCACCCTGAACCATAATGGTTCACAAAATGGATTCATTGCACCAAAAGTCTTCCTGCATTTACAATTCCCACACACCTCTTCTATCAGTATTCCGTCCTTTCAGCTCTTACCTACATTCTAATATCCTAATTGAGAATTGATAGCTCGGGCTCTTTGTCTTCCATCTTACTCTCCTCTGCTGGCCTCATCAACTCTTCGACACCTTGATCCGTGACCGATGCATTTGTCACACTGGAGAAACTTCTTGTTGGTCAGTGAAATTCTGAATTCCTTCCAACATCATACAGGGACTCTACCTTGGCTCAATACTTTGTTGAATCCAATCGGCCAATGCACCAAGTCTCACATCGATCATCAAACATCGTTATCGATGGCACCCGAATATCAACCGTCAGAACAAGGCTTGAGCTTGATCAGGATCCCATACCACTAGCTACCTCATATGAGTCTTTCTTCGTTGAGTGAAGCAACGGTTGCCACGGGTCAGGAGTAACAACCAACTTCCCTCGAGATTAAGAACAACAGCCATCTCGCCACGAATCTTTGACAGCCTAGCATCGACCCCTTGTGCACAATTGCCACCCAATATGCGCGTTGTTGTACCTCCTAGACAGGCTAATCTTACTGACTTTGCTGCAGAGATGCCTCCCATCCGCTCTCCCTCATGGTCACAGTGGTAAGTACCATTGCAGGCAATCATCTCAGATCTCGCCAGAGGCAATACTATGGTAACGCATTACTAACGCTCTGTTCAGCCCCCGTGCAAGGCGATATAGGACATTCTGCTTTCCTAAACCATCAGCCGGCACTATCGTCTCAAAAACACGAGCATACCTCTCTATCGAAAAGCCCCTCCATATCCATTGGTCATCGGTTGCAGGTTGCGACGGTAACCTTGACTTCTCTATCCAGCACGCAGTCGCCGACGACCACAAATGCGACTCAAGGCGGACCTGCAACGACTGGGTCCCTCATCACAACAATTGCAACGGAAGGAAACCCTCCGGTGCAGCCATTTCCAACAAGTATATCCATTGTCACACAACCTACCTTGCAACCCACGAATATCACAGCTACACCACAAAATGTCTCCACATCCGCTCCACCACCTAGCATCACAGCTACACTCACAATACCCTTGACGACTTTCGAGACTGTAGTGACCAGTTCCACTGTTGCAAGCGTACCAGTTACGACAGTCGTTTCGGTGACATCTATTGCAGTTGCGCCAACGACATATACCTCCAACGGGACTATTGTAATAACGTCAACTGCCGGACCAACTGTCATCCAGACTACAGCAACTCTCCTGAGCAAGACGACCATTGCAGCAAATGCCACTGTCACAAATACGATTTCGACGGTGGTCAGCAGTGGGACTCTTGCATCAATCTTGCCAACATCAACAGCTGCATGTACGTTTAGTCTGAGCTGCAATTCTCAAAATCTGTTCAGCCCTGTCGACATTGGTCCACCTCCTAATAACGTTCCTAACGTTGCTGGCCATCCTGTTCCTCGACTAGGTATAAACGGCATGACTGAACCCATTGAAACAAACAAGTTTTACTCCAATTTCTTCTTGGATTCTCAGGGCTTCCCAGCTTTTGTCATGCCATATAGTCTTTCATGGAGCAAAGGCGGAGGGAATGCCCAGAGCTGGGGTATGGCAATATCTCACATTGATGACAGTCAAAAGGTCGACGGACCGAATAACACGAACATTCCCGGAACGCCTGCTTCCTATTACATCAACCCGCTTGGTATACAATCCGTCATATTATCCGCAGCCGAACTAGGTTCTCAAACAGTTCTGAGCACCGATTCACTTGAAGTGCTCTCCGGCTACGCCAATCTCTCGCCCACTCAAGGAGCAACTTCGTACGTCAAATTTCCGATGGTCCAAGGAATGGCTTTTGTGACAGCCATTTACACCTCTCTACAACCGGAAGTTCAAAGCAGTGTCTTCTTCCGGTCAATTGAATCGGCTGGGGAGCCAAAGGCTGGAATTTACAAGTATCGCATCACGCTCGAGGATAGCAAAGTTTGGCTGTTGTATGCTACAGATTCATACGGCGTTGGCCCCAACTTGAACCTCGTCTCTAGTACCATGCTCCAAGGCATTCCGAACTGGTCGGGTACTATTCAAGTCGCGAAGTTACCGCCTGGAGCCAACGAAGACCTGTATGATGACACTTGCGGCCTCTATCCTACTTCTGGCGCTGTCGGTGGTTATGCTACGGATTCAACCGCCCAATACAGTCTCTCATGGACGAAAGGAGGGTCTTATGCCAGCAATGGTACGCTGTTGATGTATGCTCTGCCTCATCACGTCCACTCTTTTAGTTTGGACACAGCCGCAAAGGTTACCACGATGCAGCTCCAGACTACAACCAAAGGTGTTGCCACTGCTGTCGTCGCGGATTACTGGATCATGAACGAGAACCTATCAACATCTATGGGCTTCGATCCGTGGCGACCTGATTCTGCCCCTGTTACCAGCCTGTCTGATAGCGTGATTGCGTTAATTCAGAATATATCGGCTCTTGAAGCTTCCCAAGACATGAACGCACAGACCAATCTCAACAGTATGTATTACAGTGGAAAAGGCCTTAGCAAATTCGCTACAATTGTCTACACCATGAACAATTTGTCGAAGCAGCCCCAACTTGCTGCAGCTGCACTCACGAAGTTGAAGGCCGCATTTGCTGTTTTTGCAGAAAATCGACAGCAATTCCCGCTGTACTATGACACGGAATGGAAAGGTCTTGTATCTTCTGCGAGTTATATAACCGGAGACTCCGGTCAAGACTTTGGCAACTCCTACTACAATGACCACCATTTTCATTATGGCTATTTCATTCATGCAGCAGCAGTCATCGGCTACCTCGATCCCGTCTGGGCACAAGCGAACAAAGGCTACGTCAACGCCCTGGTTCGAGACGTTGCGAATCCAAGTAGTCAGGATACATTCTTCCCGATGTTCCGATCGTTCGACTGGTATCACGGTCATTCTTGGGCCAAAGGTCTCTTCGAGACCGGTGACGGCAAGGATGAAGAATCATCATCTGAAGATGCTATGTTCGCGTATGGTATGAAGATGTGGGGACGTACCATTGGCGATCCTTCCATGGAACAGCGCGGTAATTTGATGCTAGCGATCCTTGCCCGAAGTATTCAAAGTTACTTCCTAATGGAGTCAAACAACAAGAACCAGCCGGCTCGGTTTATTGGCAACAAAGTCACTGGCATCTTATTCGAAAACAAAGCCGATCATGTCACCTACTTTGGTGCTAACACTGAGTATGTTCAAGGCATTCAGATGATCCCAGCTATGCCGTTCTCGACATTGACACGAACCAAGGAATTCGTCGAGGAGGAGTGGCTTCAATACTTCGCAGATGGTGCTGTCAGTGCAGCGAGCAACGTTCAAGGTGGTTGGAAAGGAATCTTGTTTGGTAACCTGGCCATCATTAATCCGCAAGCGGCATACAATTTCTTCTCACAGGCGGATTTTGATTGGGGATGGCTTGATGGTGGTGCGAGTTTGACTTGGTATTTGGCATATGCAGCTGGGCTTGGTGGTAGTTAAGAGATCAGAGAAAGGAGTTTTGTAAGTGTTTTGATGAAAGGTTTGTTGTTGGCATCTGGAGGATATGCACCATGTCGTATATAACACCCGTGGACGGATAGAGTCGGCTGGATTGTTGGTATAGCAGTTGACAACGGTATGCAATTGTGCGGCGAGCCAAACCAGCAACCATGGCTGCGCAGCCAAAGACAGTACATAGGCAATGCAAGACCTTCGGACCATTATTTCTGCCTCCCATTCTACACTGATTAATCAGTTTCCTGATATGGAACAAGACACTCCGCTTCACCCAGCTTCGTAAGTCACTGCGCTTGAGACATTACCCGTGTACACAAGTCAAAATTCTCCCAATCGGTCTCAAAGCCCGCTTCACTCTTGTCATCTGAAGTTCCGCGACTAACTTCCCATTAATCTCAATCACACCCAGCCTCGTACTGCATCACTATTCAAATCAGGAACAAAGCCATCAAATCCTACCCAACCACCGCAGAAGAGAATCTTACACAATTCATGTGTTTTGTAACCCAGTTCCGTACATGCATCGCAGATCGCTGTTCAGAGTACTGGAGGTATGTACCGAAACTGTCTGTTCTGTTGCTAGAATGGTGATTCATATGGGATAGTTGCAAGAATGTATTCGGGGTGTCGAGTCCCGACTGGAGATGGTGGATCGTGGATGATTCAAATTTCATCATGAATCAATTCCCCAGTTAACTTAGACCATGTCAGGGGTTGTCTGGTCGCTGCTGTGATGTGTGGAAGTTTATGGGTTGGCCGTTGTACATTAGAATTGCTTCGTTGGTTGGGTGACTGGTGTTGGATCCTGTTATTGTTGCTGTTGTTGAAGATGAAGAAGATGGATGATTGTGGGTCGCGGATGTATAGCGCATACCTACGTTGTACCCCTCTAGACCTGCTTGTGCGGCGGCTGCGTTCCATGTTATTTGCTGGATTCGCGTTGATGGGATTGTTTGTGTGTTGGATGATGAGTTGGCAGAGCTGAGAGAGTTCGGAGAGTTAGGAGGGGAAGTCTCTTCGAGACAGATGTACATTAGATTTCTTCTTGAGCTGGCCATGAAGGATTGGATGCCTGGTGTTAGGGGATTTGTTGTGATTAGGATTGCGAGTGTTGGTTGTTCGGTTGGGTTGTTGGTGGTGGTAGAATTCGTTTTCGTTGTTGGGGTTGGGGTTGTGTCTGCTGAAAGGGCTTGGTTTACAGGAGCGATCATCGTTGATCTGAGACGCTCTTCTTGCTTGCGTAGCAGATGGTACTGGAATGCTTCAGAGATTGGCCGCGCAGAGGTCGAGGAGTTGAGTGTGCCTTCCAGTTCTCGCATTAATGCTGGCATGGGCTTGCGGTGAGGGGCAAGACGTTTGGCCTGGATTAAGATGCGGAATGTGGTGCTAGGTAGTACTGTGCTCGTTGATGGAGTTGATGAGATACTGGGTAAAGTCCAGGTTCCAATTAGGTCGACTCCGCCATCTCCCTTGCCGCCGATGCGGGTGAGGCTGAAGCCTAGACGGTCTTGTAAATGGCGTTGAATGAGGTATTCGTAACGTGTGCCCAAGTATACTGATGTTGTTGGGGTTATGGCATTGGTGGCTTGGTAGCGGAGGAAGGAGTTGAGATCGTAATGGTCGGCGACGATACGTGCATTTGACTTTATTGTCTTGGTTTTGGACTTGATGGCTTCGGGATCTGGGACGTATACATGGATTGATCTGGACCTCGAAGTCGGTAGGTGGTGAATTCTCGATTGTAGTGGTACCGTAAGCAGCGATCTTGAATAGGGGATAGCGAGAGTCATTGAAGCGCACTGGGCGCCCAGGGTGTAGAGCTTCACATTGTAACGACTCGATCCAAGTCTGACCGTTGATAACATCAGACCGAGTCGATACACGATGCAGAATCTGACAGTTGTTCTGACAGCGGTATCCGAGAACTTTTGTACATGGTGGTCAACGTCTTTCGTAAGTAAACCTGCGGTTGTGGTGACTGCTGGTAACCGAATGATATTGTATAGCTGAGGCGCTTGGCCTGATTTGGAGTCTTCTTGATCGATTTGGCTGGTAATGACCTATTGTACAGTGCAGCTCGGAAACTAGATATCAAGTTCCGTCCTACAGTACCAGACAAGCGACGCAGCTGTTATCTCGACGGATACCAAACATGGAAGCCCAGGCTCACGCTCGTGCTCTCTACCGCTTGCTGCTACGCGAACTCCCAACCCGCTCTATCAAAGTGCCAGCCTCGCCACTTCGAACTAGCATTCGCAATCAGTTTGCAAGCGCCCCATCCAATCCATCTCCAGAGTACGCCCTAGCACGAAGGCAAGAGATTGAACAGGCCATACAGTATTTGAAAGCACAACGGACATACGGCGCACTGCTTGAGAGATACAACCCAGGTGCAGACATGAGCGAGGAGGAACGAGTGAGGTTGACCGCCAGACGGGTTGGTATGGATATGCCGGAGGAGTGGTATGGGACGGGGAAGAAGGGAGAGTGGGGTGTCAAATTCGATAAGAAATGAAGAGTCTTTTGATGAAAGAGCAAGAAGGATTTTCAGGATCATCGGACCTCAAATGCCGCATCCTTCAAAATCCGTGGGCAGAAGAGGGTCTGTGCTGCTACATGCAGAGTGGGCTGCCTGCAACAACGAACGAAGTATCCTGGCTGCGACCCGGCAAATAGGATACTGTTGGATGGCACCTGAGGGGGCACCGTCGGTCAAGAATTCCTATTCCTACCATGGGGAAAGACGACCATGCAAAGCATTGATTTACAACCAGGACGTCTATCGAATACTGCTGCATTAAACAGGCACAACGCGGCAGTAAACCACGCGTATTTGCAGTGGCAGAATTGGGTGCATGAAAGAGTGTGAAGGACAGGAGCTGAGAAGTTGGTCTTGCTAACGTTCTGGTATGAGAGACGTAAGATCGAGGAAGGGATTTGGGGCTTCGATATTGACCTTTATACCCAACTCAAGTAGTGATCTAGGGAGTTGGCCTCAAGATCTTAAAGTACGAACAGCAACGAGGTTATTGCTTAGGGACCTCGAACATTTCCCAGCCGGGTCCTTTCCTGTCTGACCAATCTTCTCTGGGCTCGATCTGCTCAATTGTTGTCTTGATCAAATCGTATGTGATCTTTTCATCAACCGCGCTGTCACGCTTATACTGCTCGTGATTTCGCACGAAATGCCGGATCCATTTTGCATTTGTCCAGAGAGATCCATCCGCACGGCGAGCAATAAGATCGAGATATCGTTCAAACTGACAGCGTGTCGTGACGCTTACGTTGAGCGACGAGAGATAGTGCTTCAGCAACGGTATGAGACCAGGAAACTTGGCTGTTGATTCTACAGGTTCGAGCGTTGGGAATGGGTCAGTGGCGTTTGCCGAACCACCCGGACCATTGATGATCTCTGAGATGGTCATAAGGGCATATTCCTCTTCCACTGGAGGCAGATCTGAGACTGATGTCGGAGGTTGCAAGCTGCTGTTTGAGTTCGATGTGCCATTGGTTGTAGGAGCCTGGTCTTGCGGTCGAACGGATGGTGAGGGCAATGGCGTAGACTTTTGTGTGAAGGGATTCTTCCTAAACCAGAATTTGTCATTTAAGACAGCGTCTCGTTTATGCGCTGTCTCCATGTTTTCTGTCGTGCGAGGAATAGGAAGGTATAAGTTAAGGTCGAAAGATAGAATAACTCTGGAGAGCAGAACAATAAATATACTGAAGGCCGCATTCTCAAAGTCTGTCATTTGAATTTCCATACTTCTAAATTCAACGCGCCAGCCAATGCTTGGATTGTCAGGTGGTGGTGGCTTGAATCGCATATGTTGCCAGTTTGTGGACTGAATATTTTCAAAGTGATTTGAGCCATTGACGTCCAGCACCTGGAGGTCTTCAGAGAAGACGACCAGTGGATCTCGAATGAAAAGATGTGCGAAGTGTGTCGCTAGGAGATCATCCATCCCTCCGTCTACCAGCTGCTGTTTCAGCTCTTCGTCGACCACCAAGTCGGGATCAAGATACTCAGGTCGTAGGCGTGAATCTTGGGCAATATATGTGCTGTTAGAAGCATACCGAGATTTCGGGATTCGCCATCGGTCATGTTTAAGAGGTGCTTCCCCAAGCTCTTCGGGTGTTCTGTCATCCACGGCGCGACTAATCTGGTTCCACCTTACATCCGTGTCAACAAGGAAGCCTTTGTAGATAGGTGTGGCCGCTGTGAGTGCAAGGAGTATCGGACCCAGTGGTGAGAGCTGGTCGTACAGTATCCGGCCTTCGTTGATGTTCTTAGCTTGGAAAGTGATTTGCAGACAACAACTACCCATGCCAAAAGCCATGGCATCCATGTAAACGCAGTTTTCTTTTGCAGCTCCATTTCTCACATCATTATCTTCTGGCCAATTATGCATATCGTAGTCCACAGTCGGATCGTGGAAAGGCCACGGCGTCTTCTCGTCCTTGAAGACGGGCACGTTAAGCTCAACCTTACGACCTCTTCGGCTGCGAATGTTCGCCGCCAGTGTTGGAAAGCGAATGTGTGGATTAGCTATCTCATCAGGCACAAACTGTGACCGCAGTGCAGGCCCTGATGGTGGGAAGTATGGGGTGATAAAGTCGTCCTTGGTTCCAAGCCGGGGAAATGTGGTCAGAGTGATAGGGTAGTGATTACCTGCCATGTGTTGTTTTGCGATGACTCGTCTCCGTTTCATGTCTGTCTCTACATCCAGAAGATCTTTGAAGTCAATGCTCCACGGCTTTCCGGGCGTAGCTTCCAACATAAATCGACCAAATTCAGGGTGGAATGTTGGTAGAGTGGTGTGGTTCTTGGCAGCTTCACCTCCTTGAAGTTCTGGTACCATAGGACCATGCTTTGCAAGCTCGTCGTTCTCGGCAAGAGCCTTGAGGACTTCCGCCTGTGTCAAGGAGAGTCTCACTTTCTGCTGCTCATTGTCCATATCGACCACCAGATATTCGATTTCGTCGCCCCAAAGCAGGACAGCACGTGCCTTGTCTTTGTTCTTCCTCCATATCGTAAGCAGCTGCTCGATGCCCCATGCTCTGACTTGAACGGCAGTGCCTTTGGCCTTCTCCCACTCAAGAGGAGTGCCAAGTTGTAGCAGACCCATGCTTCGAGAGCTTCGATTTTACTCTCTGCAACGGCTTGGGGTCCAGGGCACTAGCCGCGAGATCAATTCACGGCAAGCGTTGCCTCTGTAGTGAGTATACGAACCTCTACGAGATCTTTTATGCACACACGGTCTGGACCTTACGTTATTATGAAGATGTCACAATGGCGTTATGCCTCAACAACCAATGACAGGCCACGGGTCCCTCCACCAGTCGAGCCGGATTTGAGGGAGAAAAAATTGGAGTTAAAGCGTAACTTGCGAGAGCATGTTTTGCGGAAGCCAACATTGTCAGGACTCGGAACACCAAAGCAAATGCTGACTCCGTTCTATTGCGGAAAAACATGCTTGGAGCATTAGTTCTCGATTTCTGCAACAGTTCTACACTCTATTGGTGGTTCCTTGCATTTGGCATTCCAAACCCGTGGATGATGAGCGTTCAGGTCACCATGTATTTTACCGCAGATATGCCGGTGCTTCAACAGTAAAAAGGGATAAGCGCCAGACAGCCTGATGAAGTCCATTACAATGCTGAAGTGATGGAAGGACAGGATTTGAGGTAAGGTACCGGTTTGATATGTACATATACCAAAAGATCATGGCTGGCCTTTGATTCACTGCTTCACAGTTACCGTGATGCTGCCCGTTGTATTTTCGACTTCCTTGATGGGAAAGATCTGTCATGTTATGCAAGCCTCCAACGGCTTCGAAACCGCAACTGCACCGCGTGGCCTTCAAGCTCTTGCCGTCTTGATTGACCTTTTACAAGACATTGTCTGCCTCCTAATTCTTCATGTATTGAAGAGATGCCAATCGAGGAATGTATTGCTGCCTGTCATACGATCCTGAGACTCCTTGACGCCGTTCACACGCGCTTCGTGCTGGACTTGATACTATGTGGCCGACTTCCTTGTCGCTTCCCCACACGTAAATGTCACTCTTAGTTGCTCCTTGCACCTTTAGCTGCTCTAATCTCATCCATCTTCGCCACTCGTTGCTTGAATTCTTCGTATTGGCATTTCTCATAGCTATGTCGTTCGTCCTGTTGTTATCTCTATCTCAGCAACACATTCCTACCTGTATGCTTGGGATATTTGACATACCACACACTTCCAGGGCAGGTAGTACTCGTTGTACCGACACCGATTTAGTGGGATCAGAAGATGTGCGCAGCTGTCTCTGTATGCAAGAGGAAGCTTCGCCTCTGACATCGCTTGTCTGGAAGCAGGAGCGGCTATGATCCTTGTTAGCGACAGCATGACCCAGGCAGCAGAAGATCATACTAGAGCTCTCTGAGCTTCCGTCCAAGCCGACAGCTTCTTTGATCGTGTCTACAACAGTCATTGTGGCGACCTGAAGCGGTGAGTGACTACTGTCAGGGAAATCGAGTTCAACCTAGAACACAGAATCACACGGCGTGGGCTACTGGTAAGCTCCAGACGATTGCTGGCTGCACGTCAATTCGGTCGACTTGCCTTTTCAGCCGCCGAGGACTTGGCGCAAATTAGCTTAACGCGTCACTTTACGTGTCTTTCATTCTGGTGGACGCCAGACCGCGACTGCCATACCCGCACCTGCACTCTCGTACTCACATCGTGATACGGCAAAGTGGGAGGGCACCGTTGGTCTTGACAGTTAGCTGAACAACTTCTTTTCTGCTTCCTTGCGATACAAACTCAACAACATTGCTCACCACTGAAAAACCTC